>Ga0123340_1000220_pt1 | contig 32137 bp, 12 predicted proteins | sample SirMexnodulemix_FD_89961 | JGI IMG/M metagenome (GOLD analysis project Ga0123340, IMG submission 89961) | Root nodule microbial communities of legume samples collected from Mexico - Siratro Mexico nodule mix | ecosystem: Host-associated > Plants > Roots > Nodule | place: Mexico: Nepantla...
ATGCACATCATGCTAAGTTGAATCATACTTGCCTCAACCACATTCCTAAGTTATAGACCAAGCTTCAAATCTTCATGAATCTTCATGCATTTCACATATGATCATAGGTCTTGAACTTCTTCATACATGGTTGGCTTCATCAAATACAATTAGTTATCCACTGGTGCTAACAAAGTGTATACAATCCGTTTGAGATCCTCTACCTCTAGTCCTCACCATCATCCTGTTCATTTAACATTAGTGATGTTTCTTCACACCAAATCCAACCAACAAAATGCATAATAAGTTTAATATATTTCCAAAATTACTTTTCCAGAACATGTTTTCGAAATTAGTTTTCCAAAACATGTTTTCAAAAAATGCTTTTCAGAAATTTATTTTGAAAGATGTTTTCTGAAATCATGTTTTGGAAACATAATCTAAAAACAATTTTCTAAAAATCTTCCAGAATCCGCTTTTTGGAAGCAAAGAAAAAAAAATCGACGACGGCAGATAAAGCTTGTGTGATTCCACACCAACACCACACCCAAAACCCACCACAAACCACCGAAAATGCTCCCAAAAACCCCCCACAGCACACCCCTATACTCAACGGCACATTATAATCAAAACAATCTAACCCAATAATTCCTCTACACACATCAAAACAACCAACATTGAAGATCAAAACATACCTCCACCACCCAAACGAAAATTGATTAATGAAGGCCCCCAATCACACTCCTCCACCTTGCAATACCTTCCATAACTCAAAACAAGTGGCTACCCTAAGAAACCCTAATCCCTTTTGTCTTCTCTAACATGATATACCAATCATTTGACAACTTTGATGGGTGCAGGAAGCAAATGTGGCGGTGCAAGAAGCAATTTCCAGATATATGAATGCCTTCTCATTGGCCCAAAAACACTCATTTTTGCTTTCACCCAAAGATGTGAATTCCTACCTTAGCCCAAAGACATCCATAATATTCGAGATGAGTCAACAATGAACACATTTGTTTACTTCTTTGTAAATGTGAGATATTCCTCAACATCTGCATACAATTTAGCCACTTATTTCTAAGTTTACAAAGCATTTTGTGAGGAGTTTCACTAGTATTTTATCAAAGCAAAACAAATGCTTTCCACGTTCACATTTATAATGAGGCAATTGCTTCTTGCATCCTACCAAAGATGTGAAAGGACTAGTGTGCCCCTGCTAGTGAAGACAAAAAGGCATTAAGGGGATACCGGTTTTTAGTTATGGGAGGTGTTGCGGAGGTGTCAACAGCAGAAGAGGGTGTTGCAAAGCTTCATCAATCACTCTGTGTTTGGGTGGTAGAGATAAATCTTCATTGTTGATGATTTTAATGTTTGTAGGAAAACTATTGGGTTACAATGTTTTGATTGTAATGTGTAAGTGAGTATAGGGTTGTGCTGCAACAATTTTAGAGAGTAATTTGAGTGGTTTTTGAGTGGTGCTAGTGTGGAATCGCAAAATAGTGTTACGTACTGTGATTCTTTTTTTTTTTCATTTCGAAAAGCGAATTTCAAAAAATTTTCATAAATCCATTCCCAAAAGCATTATTTTTTTCTCAAATTTCTTTATAATTATGAAAAATGTTTTTCCTATACGTGTTTTTGAGAATGGTTTTTCATAACTTTCAAAAAAAGCTTTATGAAAATGTTTTCCGAAAAACATTTTTCAAAAACATGTTAAGAAAAAGCATTTTTGAAAACATGTTCCGAAAAAGATTTTGAAAAATGAATTTTGTGGTTGGATTTGATGTGAAGATATAAGGTGACCGATATTAAATGAACAAGATAATGGTGAGGACTCGAGGTGGAGGACCTCAGACTGATGGCATATGCCCAACTATATTTGTAAGAAGTAGAGAGCAAGATAGGGCTTCAAACATTATTAAAGAGAACGATATTGGAGGCAATGTTAGTGAAGAAGTTAACATCCTATAGCCTAAAGGATATCCTAGAGGACCATAACATAGGTCATTATTGGTAAATTATAAAGATTGTGTGGCTATGCAATTGTGGAGTGACGTGTTAAGTTATTTATACGATTTAATATTCAAATATTGGAATTAATATTTGGTTTTTGGTTATTGTATTAATTAAAATGCATTGGTTGTTGTAGAATCACTGTGAGCTTAAATTGGTTTCTCATGAAAAAAAAAAAGAGTAAGTTTAGACTACCTCATGGAAGAATTGAAGCGACGGTTGAGTTGTCTTGATTAAGTGGCCTAATAGGATGTAGAGAGATGACATCCTAAAACAAACTCCTTTCACCTGACTATTGGGAGATGACCATCACATTAGATGATGTGTCTATTTTGTTGCACTCCCCAATTGTGGGTCAATATCAATGTATTTGTTAAGTCCCTTCATGTTGACCGTGCTGATGTGGCCACAAACACAACCCATTGTAGGGGTAGCCATGTTCGATTGAGCTGATTGAGATAAGGGTATGAGGATGCATGTAGTAACAGGAAATGAACAGTAACTGCTAGAACTTATTTGCTCCACCAAGTTAGAGGCACTATATTTGCAAATAAGAGTCCGGCCTCCGTGAATGTCAATTACTTGGATTCTTTTTCTTGATTTAAGGGGTATTGGATATTCATGGGCAACAATTGTGTTGACTCATAAATGGGCGATGCTAGTTATGCATCTACAAAGCAGCTAGCTAGGTATGCGACATTGTTACCGATTAGTTTGATTATCCTTTAATTTTGTTATATTTGTTTTAGTTGGGTTTAATTTGATGATATAGTAGGCTTTAATATAAGAGCATTTCCCAAATATAGGTAATAAATGTTTGCATGCAAATTACACTGAAGAGTAGCCTAGGTGCCTATGTTATCATGTTGATAAATTGTCTTTCATTGTTGTTGTTCAATTTTAGTTGGATAATACTGGTTTATTTGGTATTCGGTTTACACCATACGAGGAGCAGGAATCGTGTCCATTTGAATGGATCTCACTATTATCGAACTTCATTAGATTGGCTATATGGAGACAGTTGCACTTGCCTGAGCGTGTTCTTCACCAATTTTGATTTATTTAGATGATTCCCCTACCCCCACCCAATGGTTCACCTTGAGGGCAATCAATTCACTGAGGAAGTGGACCATCTCTGGCTACAATATAATACTTTTGTTGTTTAAGATGTGATAGTCGCGCATCATCCAAGACAACGCATTCCAAGATATATAGAGTGATTTTGGTTAGTATCACATTTGTATATCATTCAGATGGCTGAGCACGACCATTCTCATGTCATAGCCTCGATGAGAGGTGCAGATGTTCATGACAATCAGACACACTATGGTAACGTATAGCATGATCAGCCAACTGCTATGATTAGTTATTTATACTTATTAAAAATATTATATTTATTTATATTAATGATAAATATTTCTTTTTTTTAAGACATTTATTGGAGAATTGCATAGACATTGCAATCAATGGTAAACGCATGTCATTCCTGAAGAAACAGGCTATTAGGAAAAACTATATTCGGAATATAAATATGTAATTTCAAAAAACAAATTCTGAAACTCAATAATAACTTCCAGAAAACGAATTCCGAAATGCAAAAAATTCTTCCAAAAAACGAATTCCAAAATATAATTTTTCCTTTCGAAAAACAATTTTGGTAGCCATTATTGAATTCTGAAATTCATTTTTCAAAAGCTTAAAATAGCACTTCGAAATATTCGTTTTACAAAAGTTTTTGCTTTCCAAAATTCGATTTGTGTAAGACAAAATCAAAACACCCACCCTTCCGAAAAGCTTTTTCCATAATAACAAAAAAGAGCACTATAGATTTCGTTTTCCTAACTCATTTCTTATACTCCCATAAGCTTACGAAATTCATTTTCTGAAAACGTTTTTCGGAACCCAATTTCCGAAAAACGCTTCTCCCACCTCTGCACCCCGCTATACTAAATAAAAACCCTAAACCAAAACCCACTTACCATCACTTACTTCCAATCGCCAACAGCAGCCCTCACCAGAGAAACATGCACCGTGCCACCTATGAAGTTGGAATAATTCAGCCAAAGCACCCACCTCCTTCCTTTCAATAAACTGTCAAGGATAACACTGTAATTTAAAAAAAAAATGATTGGGTGCTGGAAGCAAATGTAGGCAGGAAGCAATTGCCTTACAATGATAATATCTAAAGGCCCCTTGTCCCTGAACAAAAATATGGAAAGAGCAACACCGAAACTCAATTAAGATTCAATATAAGATAAATTTGACGAAATTGTTAATAACAAGCAATTAGAATTAGTATAAGAGTATTCATATACTAGATAAAATATAATTAACTATCTAATTGAGAATCTGATCGTAACCATCCATCTACCTGCACATCCCAGTTGATTACAAAATATAAAGTGCCAGATTTTAAGGCATCTCTTTCACCTTCCCTCTCCCACATCTGGAAGGTAAAAACAAAAGGAGAAAAAAAAATTACAATTATGAAACAGCCAAAACTCAATGAACTAGCTCCACATATTCCAGACAATGGTCCTTTCTGCATCATATCCAGGGCTGTAATCTGCTAAGTAAACTTCATTGTTGCTCTGGAGCTTCGACTTTCTGAGATATTTTGGATGAACATGAAAAGCACATAGTTTTGCATGCTCTTGACAAATGAGGAAAACTGAACCCAACAAATTGTAGGCAGACGATAATATCACCTGCGTATTCTTGTAACAATATAGTGTCCCTTCTCAAGGTCATATACCGTCTTCAATTGTGGCTTTCTCCATTGCATAACAAAGAATGCAGCAAGTATCATTAAGAAAAGGAATGCAAATAATGAAAAATACGTGACTGATTCATTCCCTACGATCATCCCTGTATCTATATGTTCCAATTCAAGGGGTTCTCCCATTGTTTCAATTATGAAGGATCCAAGTGTCCAATCTACATGACTGTTTATCTTCTGGTTCCCAAATCCAACCCTGCAGATAAGTAATATCTCAATATTTGTTTTGTTACCTTTCATGAAAGGGTTGAGGACGTAAATCAAAAGATCATTGAGTGGAAAGCAGTGGAAGAAAATTCAATAATGACCAAGTTATGGCTTTGACTTCATACACTCAACAATCACAAGGCACAGAGCAATATATGATAACAGATCCTAACACATGAAAAGATCATTATATTTTTTCAATTATATAGGGGACAGCACGATTTCCTTAAATCTCATTCACAGCTACAAATTGAATAATATAAAGCTGGCATGCACTTCCGAAAAAATAAAGTTGAATTAAAAGATAGAAAAAGGAAACCTTACTACTAGTAAAATTATGAGTTAATTTTTTCTTTTTAAATTAAAAATAAAAAGACAAGGAAGATCGAAACTTGACATATCAAAGTCCACAGGGACAGTTATACTCGTCTTAGGAAAACTGGACCAAAAAACCAATAAATCATTCAGGTGAACAGTTCAAATAAACAAAACCGGCCTAAAGAAAAACCGTCGTAAGAGTAGTTAATACATTATCATTTTAACCTTTTCCTACCGATAAAAATAAAACCTCAAAAATGTCATTTTCTTTTCTATTATAAATATAAACTTGTTACTATTAGTAATATTGATGTACACTGATGAAACTTCACTTATGTATTATAAAATATGAGATTGGTTCAATAAAATTTTGTTAGGATTTCTAGATCGTCTGACTGCTCCAAATCGTTCGAGTGCGTATGTCTTCATCAAAACATTTGTCTTATACTAGAACATCCAGTGGCATCAAACCTTAACTTCCTCTTTACTGGTATCATTTGAAGAGTCCTCCTTAAGAGTGACATTTCAAGCTCAGTAGTGGAAACACTATCTACGTATTTTTTTACTAATTTAGGTGTGATTTACGAAAATTAGTTACAATTGTTATGTTTAATAAGTAGGACCTTTTATTAACAATTTTGTTAGTAGAGAGTAGCTATTGAACCATATAAATAGAAAACTGCTAGTAGAGTTTATTGAGAGAAACTTTTGTAATCTTTGTTTGATAGTGAATTTTGTTGATGGCATATTTCATTAAGACTTATGCTCAATCACGTTATTTTTGTGTGATTCTTCCTTGTCCTTCTTTCATTTACTTTGTTTCTAGTTTCTCTATTATCATTTCATTGTTTGCATGGTAAACTATCTAGAGTTAGTTTGTTTGAACTATTTCACAACAAAAAAGGTAAGAATGAATGTGGAGTTCAATCGCAAAGTAGGTTGAAAATCACTGGGTTGAATGATTTCAGAGGGATTGAAGATGTGCGCTCTTTTAGTTCAACAAGACCTCCTCGAAGGTTCACCAAGCTTGATGTAACCATTACAGACAAGGACAAGAAATTGTTGTTGGAGAAGACACATAGCACGATTGTTCTCCTCTTGGATAAAAAGGAGTTGAGGCAAGTATATTATTGAAGGAGACGCAGTGGGACTATGAACAAAGCTTAAGAGCTTGTAAATGACGAAGTCTATAGTTAACCATTTGTAAATGAATTAAGTGTTGTACGCACATAAGATGAGTAGGCAATTAGTGAACAATTGGATGAATTCAACAAGCTAATTATTGATTTGAAGAATATCGACATTCAAATTGATGATGAGGATTATGCATTGTTGGCTTTGTTCTTCGCCTAAAGAGCATGATGATTTCAAGGAAACAATGTTGTATGGAAGAGAGAATCTCTCTCTTAAGTAGGTTCAGGCTGCATTGAGCTCAAAATAAGATATTTATAGTAAAAGCGTCCAATGTTGGACATAGCCTCAAAACAAGGACAAAATCGTCTACCAAAGATAATAAAGGAGTTAGAAGGAGGTCAAAGTCAAATACTCATGAAAGGGGAGTTGTATTGTCTATCAGATGCTATCATTGCAAGAATAATGATCACATCATAGAGTTGTCAACAAAGACAAAAGAAGGCTAAAAGATTTGATAGACCGTCTGGGTCTAATAGACAATCTGGTCAAGACAAATTGTCCATGTATGTGAAACAACTCTCGTAGAAAACGGTTATAAATCATCAAACGGTGTTGTGCAATACTGATGATTGTGAATGGATAATGGGCTCAGGATACTCATTCCATATGAAACCTAACTGTCTATGATTCTAGGAGTTTACAAAACTTGAAGGCGGTTTAGTTCTCCTTGATGATAACAAGTCCTGTAAGATAAATGGAGTTGAAACCATTAAGTACCGTCAGCATAATGGAGCTGAGAGATTTACTTGAAATCCATCCAAATACTATTAGCCATGGTTGCTAAGCTTAACCTTGAGCTAAAATAGATAGACGTTAGAGCTGAATTTCTATATGGGTACTTAGAAGAGACCATCTATATGAAACAACCAGAAGGATTTGAGATAGGAGACAAGGATTATATTTGTAAAGTAAACAAATCTTTGTATGGTTTGAAACAATCCTCCAGGCAATGGAACAAGCGGTTTGATAAGCTCATTGCTAATGTTGGTTTTGAGTGTAGCAAATACGAAACTTGCGTCTACTTCAAGTTTCTAGTTAAAGATCGCTTCATAGAATTCTTGATGCCATTCAAGTTTAAGGTTGAGCTAAATAGGAATTTGTTATGTAGGATTTAAAAGCTGTTAGGAAGATACTAGGGATTGAGATCACTAGACGATACAATTTCAAGCATCACAATTTCAAGCATCTATATGTGTCTGAGGAGACCTACCTCACAAAAATCCTTGACAAGTTTGGGATGACAAACTTGAAACTTGTGTGCACTCGGTCTCCTAAGACAATGAACGAACAGAAGTATATGGATCATTGGTTTTGTGATGTAGCAATGGTTTGCACTCGCCTTGACATAGCCCATGTTGTGAATCTTGCAAGCACGTTCATGTGTGAGCTCATTAACAAGCTCTTAAGTGGATTCTTTGTTATTTGAAGGGATCGCTTGAAAGTGTTTTACTTTATGGTGGAGCTAGAAGATATACTTGAGATGGTCCCATAGAGGTTTCGTTCACTCCCTAGAAAATCTTTCACAGGTTATGTGCTTATGGTATTGCAATCAACTAGAAGGCCAATATATAGAAGGTAACAACTTTGTCAACCACTAAAACAAATTATATTGTTGTGATAGAAGCAATGAAGGAAGCCTTGTGGCTGGGGTCTAGTCAGAGAGTTGAAGGTACAAGACCAGGTTGTCATCATCTACTACGACAATAGTAGCGTTATATAACTATCTAAAAATCAAGTCTACCACAAAAGAATTACATATTGATATCAAGATGCATTTTGTAAGAGAGGAGATTGCTCAAGAGCTTTTGAAGGTGATGAAGGTCTAAATAGATCATAATTACTCCAATATGTTTACAAAGTTTTACCAGAAAACAAATTTTTTCCATTAAGGTTCTTAGATCGTTTAATTGCTCTAGACCGTGTGTACTATACTAGAGTGTCTGCTTGCATCAGACCTTAATTTCTTCTTCACCTGTATCATCTAAAAAGCCTGCCTTAAAGTGACATTTCAAGCTTACTATTGAAAGCATTGTTCACATGTCTTTTCTGCTAGCTTAGAAGTGATTTACAGAAAGTTAGTTACAGTAGTTATGCTATATAAATTGGATAACCAGAAAACTATTAGTTGAGCAAGAGTTTACTAGAGAAACTTCGAGTTATAATGTATGTTTGATACTGAATCAAATTACTTTTGTGTAATTCCCCCTTCTCCTTCCACTTTTTGTCTACCAACTATTTTTATATTTTATTTTCTTTTTGTAGGTTTCTCTGTTAGCATTTTATCATTTGTGTGGTAGATGGTCTACACTGAGTTTGTTATAAGCTATTTCACAATATATTTTTCATTTGAACAATTGCATTTAAAAAAAGTACAAATTGTGCTTTATTTTTAGTTTTTATTATTATAAATTATGATCTGATATTTCTTTACTATTATTTTACATATTATTTAATCAGTATTATTATTTTATAAATACTTTGACCACAATTACACCTTGAACTAGTGTTTTGACCGGTAAACCCAATTTTAAAAAATTGCTTTATACAAATACTCTTAACTCCAATTTTCAAATAATTTTTCTTATATTTTTAAAAATACATTAACATCCATATATTTTTATTTTCGGTATTAAGCTAGTCACATTACTTTTGTATAAGGTCTCATTATCAAATTCATATATTATTTATACAATAGCAATACCTTTTCTCTTCCATAGCAATCCCAAGAACATCATGCAGTAGTGCCAACATATATGCAGAAGAGAAACAATACTGCAACAAATCCAAATAATGAATTTCATTATGTTGATCTTTGAGAGCTTCCCAATGATCTTCACAGTAATGCCGGCCTGCTTCCTCCAATTGAAACAAAGAAGTCCTAGGAGCCATCTTAAGAATCTGGCAAAAATTAAAGAAGGCATAATCATAGTCAGAGATAAGATGAAGGTTTCAGCCTCCCGCCATTCAATATTGAAAAACAAAATTAGTGCCAAAGGAAAACAAGAAGAAGTTTGATGTACACATTAAATACCACTCAATTTTCAAATATTTGACGTAAATTCCATATGCACGTAGAGAAACATCACTTACACAAACTACTTATCTAGATTAGAACCTACGAAATCCCCTGTTTTAGATATGAAATGGATCAAATTTAATGCAACACATATACAAAGGTATGGTAAATTCTTAAAAGTTCATGGTCTCAATAAATTAATACAGATCTATAAGAGAAAAACATACATTTTACAGAGACAAACATTTATGAGACACCATTTCTCATTAATACTCTCAGAAAACATCTCAAGTGTAGGACTGGATATTTGTGGACAATCCTATATCTGTTTAATAGCAAATGACATAATAGACCTAACAAACCTCACTTGGATAGCTCTAAAACCATCTCAACCTTACAAAAATCAGCTTATAAATTAAGGTTTGCACTCACTTATATACTATATTTTGATCATATCATTATTTGATGTGGGATTGAAACTAGGGGGATGGTTGAAGGTATGTCAATGGGTAACCGGCCCGACACACAATAAAATTGACGAAGCATTCAATGTGGGAACACTAGAAGAACCCAAAATCTGACAAGGAATTGAGGAATACTTGCTAGGAAGCCCATACAAGGAAATCAACAAAAATAATGTTTGGCATTGCTTGAGTCCTGAGCAAGAGTGGCAATTGGAAGCAATAGTTCATTGAAGCCATGTAGAACACCATGAAGTTTGCCTAAGTACTCCACCATGGAGCCATCAATACGTCCAGGAGTTATGATACTCGAGATTTTGACAAATGTCAAAAGACCTAGAGTATCATTGATGTACAATAATTAGGCATGTTCCCAGACCCCAACAAGTCTCATGGCATAGAACATTTGCCTCAGGGAAAGGTGAAGACTCGACTCTAGAACACTACAAACTTGGGCATCAACTCAACAAGAGTGATCATTTTCATCAATGGAGGTCGTTGTCTAGGTAAGATGGTAAACATAATCTTGTCCCTTAAGCCAAAGTTTGATATCAAATGTCCCAAGTGTTATAAGTGTTGTTATCTAACTTGTCAATGGAAAGTGAGACATTGAAATAGTTTACAAAAATTAGTAGATTTAGATCAACCAGCACCCTAAGCCTCCATAGGCAGGTGAACGAGAGAGAACAAGAGTTGGAGACAAAAAAACATGTCCAGAATAGAGGGGAGACATAAATGATACTTGATCTCAGTGTTAATCGGGACAGAGGATGTTGGTACAATTTTGACATCAATGGTCGCTACGCATAACGGCCGACAATAGGCTTAGGTGAGTTGCGCAATAGAGGTGAGTGACGATGCATCAAAGCTCCATTTGGAGTAGTACCTGTAGCGTTTTGTTCGTCTTGGTGGCATGGGTTGCCAGTCAAAGAAAGGTGACAATTTCAATGGCAACAACAAATGAAAGGAAAGAAAAACAACTGAAATAAAAGCATAATGAAAAAGGTAGCCGAAAATCGAAATGAGACAATTTCCAAAAAAATTGACACAGATAAATAATGGGTCCACCAGGAAGACACAATTCGAACGATTGTAATGTGGCTTTAGATGCCATCTTAAGATGTGGATTTTAAGTCTAACTCAATCATTCAAAATTGGCTTGTAGGATGAGGTTTGCACTCATTTATATACTATTTTTTGCTAAAGTTCTAATTGATATGAGATCTCCAATACAACTCATCCTCGACATCTTAGTGGGACTAGGGAGAACCAATAGTAGGTGACACGGTAGACTAACAAATTTGAATGACTCTAATACTATCTTTAAGAAAGTGAAATTTAAGTCAGCTCATTTTCACAAAACCAACTTGGTAAGGTGAATTTGATCATATCTCTATCGATTTGTGATCTCCAACAAATACAAAACACCATTAATTAACCATACTAGGAAATGATGAGCACAAATCACAATCTACAAAAGATACTTGCAATGGAAGGAAACTATTGTGTGGATAAGTTAACCAGTTTTCTTATTAGTTCACGGTGCTATACATGGTGGTATAATATACCTTTTTTTGTGAATTCTGATTGTTTCACAGCTAGATGTCAACTTCCTCATACGTTTTCTTAGTGAGTTTTAGTCTAGTCTTCCCCCTGCCCCACTATTGTTTTTTCACCTTTATTTTATAGATTGTGGTGACAATATAATTGAGATGACAATTAACATTGTGATGCTTTAGCACTACCCTTTTATTTAGAAAAATCATATAAAAGCTTGCCCATACATCTTCTCCTACAAAAACGTATTACAAGAGAGTCATGCAAATCAATCGTTAAAGAGGAGAGAAGAAACATTGGGCGAAATCGACAGAGTTGCCCATTTTACTATTTTGAGCCATTGAGGACCTTCAAGCTTTGATTCCTGTTGATTTTGGTAGAGAATTAGAAAAGATAATATATATTGTTATTGATCAATCGAATAGCTGACTACACATAGTCATATAAAGCTCTTTGCTGAGCTAGAGAATACAGCTGCCGCTGTGATGATGGTAGAAGAACATAGTGCTAACCACCTAAACCGAGAGTCTCTACTGTACAGTACTCACATAGCTTCATAGGTTGGAGGGTTAATACAACAACATAATCACATCACAAACCTATCGAAGAAAGAAAACAAGGGCAAATGTGGTTTCTTGTGTTTCAGAAGCCAAATAGACGACGGTACAGTTATGATAACCTGTGGCATGGAAGTAGAGATCAATGAAACGGAAGAACGGAGAGGGTGTTGAGCAGTAGAGTAATCACTGAGGCAGGCCAAACAATGAAACAACGGTAGGTCAGGTGGAAGGGCAGAGCACTGATGATACTACTTGGGAGTATGACCTTGTTCTCAAAAGTCAATTTCCTCATTTCAGACTTGAGGACAAGGCTGAGTTTTCAGAAGAAGGCGGTGATAGGACCCTCGAGCCCAATTATGATAACAAGCAAGACTGGGGTCAGATGTTGGACCTAACTCCAAAAAGGCCCATCACATGGAAAGTATACTCTGGAAGGAAGAGAGAGAGAATTAGTTAGTGAGGTGGCATACGGTTACTGCTTCTGTAGAACGAATTCTGTTAGCATCTTCTGTTTTACAGCCTGCTTTAACAAGACAGTGAGGAAATGAGGAAAGACAGAAAAAGAATATTGTACAGGGGTGGTCAGGATAGAGTCTCTCGGGATAGGAGTCATAGGCTCTGGTTTATCTTTTTATTGGCTGTAACAATTCTGGTAGATTATCTTTTTCATCAAATAATACAGTTGCAGTGAAATCCTTGTTTGGGTTTCCATTGTTGGTTCGAAGAGGAGTCATTCTGATCAAGGATAAGAGCAGAAAAAGGTGTTTGTGTTTGTAATAGTTTTAGGAAAAAGGGGCACAGAACAGCTAACCAACTCACTTTACAAACCCAACTTATGAAATAATAATGATAAGAAAAACAACAACAATTAGTACAAGTAGCAGCAGCAGACCATAAAAAACTAAAGTACCATCACTGCTTACGAACCTCAGAAGTATACAAGAAGCCTTCGGAAACTTGTTCTCCTAATAACTCAAAGAAGGACGAAGTGGTTTTACAAGATGGGTGAAGGCATTTATCTGTATAAAGAGCAAACATCATTGGTGAATACATTTAAAATAAAAATTTATAGTGAGCATGCAATTAACTAGATAAGATTATTTTGCATTGCTCTTTACCCAAACAGATATTGATCATAATACATACGATCATGAATTAAAAACTGGAAAAACTGTACCACTTTACTGGTCCTGTCAAGTTCTTAACTAAGTGTGTTCCTCACAACTGGACCAGAATTAAAAACTATTGACGTAAGGAAGAATTATCAGACTCTCCAGCACAAATATCAGAATCCACCCAACACAAGACAATGCTCCATTAATTTATAAAGCAGTGGGCTTTTTGGAACTTGGATATTATGCAGTTCCTACTGGGACGCTTGGTACAGTATTTAAGTGTTTGGTTTCTTTCTCATAATTAGCTAGCTATTGAGAGTGGCTTCCCCAAGTGATTGGATACTTGTCAATTGGTATCGGTGCTATTTGGAAAGAGCTACCCATGGAGGGTTTTGAATGGTGGAGGATTCTAACACCCGAAGTGTCATCTAGTAAACTGTCATATGGTAAAATTTGTCAAGACATCATTTCTTAAGAGTGGTCCTACGATAGAAAGGGCGAACATGCATGATCAAATTTATGCTAAAACAATAAAATATGAGAACATTATGCAACCTTCTGTTCTTTTTAACAACGACAAAGCTTCTGATCTGCATGTAGAGAAATTTCCAGCTGGTTGAAAGATTGGGTGTTTTACATAACTTGCATTAGAGATCTGAGGGTACTCATACCCTCTAGGAATGCAAGGATTAATGACATTTGTTTTGCTAGATTTTGAAGCTGCAAAAACAATACACAAAAACTAACTGTAATTATTCAAGTATATAAAACGAATATTTGTAGCATATTTTTCTTTAGAGCTTACACATCCCAAGTACAAAATATATCGATCCATTAAATAATAGTTTTATTCCAATTCTATTCTATATGCACAAATAAATACTAGCAACCAACATATCAACTGAATAGAAAACTGAACATCATCAATGTAAGAAACCACGCAACTCAAATATCAATATCACAAGGAAAATTGAAAATTACATTAAGAAAGTTAAACAGGTTATATCAAACAAGAAAGGGACTGTTCATAAAGTAAGAGTGAAAATCCTCTTCAGTACCTCGTATACAATTGACAATAATTTGATCCTCCCAAAAATAGTTTAGACAAATTTAGTACCTCAATTATAGAAAGCGAATGATGAATAATATACTATGGAAGCAATTGAATTACTCTTCACTACTATTTGAACCAAAACATCATTCATTATTAAGACCTTTTGCACATCAAAATATACACAGTTATTCCAAATCTCAAATTTAAAGAGGAAACAATATCTTTTCTTGTGTTAGAGATTACTCCCAGGAAAAATGTTTATAACAAATAAAAACAGTAAATCATACTTACAAAGCTTGAACTCTCTATATTTCAGTCGTTCCTCTAATGATTTCCATACCACATCCTGTACGAGCATTTTAGATTTGGTTACAATAGAACATGGCATCGATAACTTCGCCAAACATAGGCAGTCTATATTTGATTGAAACAAATAGTTGTAACAACAGAAAACACAAACAACAAACCTTTAAGTATTTTTTTAAAACAAAATAAACCCATTACAGATAACATTAAAAAGGTAAACTCCAAAAACTGCAAGTTAGGCCTAAGAAATAGACAAATAAAGTTTGGGAGGTTTAGTTTCATAAGTGGGAACAATAATAGAAAAAGGGCCAAGTAGATTTACAGCTATTTTGTTGAAAAGGTTGCTAAATGGTAACTGTAACTCATTTAGTGCAGAATTCTTTTAATTAATTGAGAATAGCAAAGCATCACTCAAGTGTAAGGGAGGAACCACTTGAAAGAGAGCTTGATTCCTTATATTTTCAGTTTCAATTCTCCAACGTGATATAGATCTATTATTGCATTTTGTTTTTCAATTTCAGTTTGAGTTCCTAACACCGTGTGACTATGTCTTGCGTATAATAGATAATGAGTATAACATGCTAGAAAATATTCATATACTTGAAATATGTAAGGAAATAAAGAATTCTTTTACTGATCACAATCACACCACTTATCTCATCACTTCTATTTAACACAACCAAACTCTCCAAAGTAAGAAAATAGAGACAAAAATATGTGAATTGAATAGCAAGATTTTAAAGATGTTCTCTCCTAGTTATTTTTTACCGAAATAATTTTCTATTTACAAGACTCCCCCTCAAGTTATTAAATGAATATCAATCATTCCCAACTTACATACAACATTCAAGAATCCACCTTGAGAAAGCCTCCTAGTGAAAATGTCCACTAGTGTGGGACATGAGTTATAACCACAAGACCTTTGTCCCGATTATCTTTCATGATGTGTCAGTCAATTTCTATAGTTTTGGTCTTATCATATTGTATTGGATTACGTGCAATGTTTATGGCTAAGTTGTTATCACAATACAATTGCATAGGGTTGGTAATCTTTATCTTAAGGTCATCTAGTACGATTTTCATCTAGAGTCCTTCACACATACCTTGAGCAAGGGCTTGAAATTTAGCTTCTACACTATAACAAGATACTCTATCTTGTTTATAGCTTCTTCGGTTTACCAGGCTTTCTCAAAGAAACATACACTAACTAGGGATAGATTTTTTGTCAATAACAAAACCAACATAGTTTGGATCAGTATATATCTTCAGGGTTAAATTCTTTTCTAAAAAGCAAACTTTTCCTAGATTAGACTTCAGGTATTGAAGGATTTTATCAACTAGTTGCATGTGTCTCTCTCTGGGATCATGCATATATTGGCTAACACTAACTATGGTCTCGTGTATGATATACATAAATATGTTTTCATACCAATCTATTGAAGAGCTTTATTCACTTTCAATTCCATGATTGTGTTCAACAAGATTTGCATTCATCTTTGTCACTAAAGTTGTACTCCGAATTAAAATGAGTTGCAAGAGCAAAGAACAACAAGAACTATATTCATCTTTGCCACTAGAGCAAACGTCTCCAATAGTTAATTTCATAAGTTTAAGTGTACCCCTTTGCAAGCAATTTGTCTCTATAATTGTCTTGTCACGTTTGTCTTATCTATCTCTATAAATATCCATCCTCACCTTACAGCCCTTTATCTCTTGGTTTGTCAAATAGTCTCCTTTGAACTATGCATGAACTGACTTACAAACCGTACAACATAGGCAACGTCAGGCCTAGTGTGAGACAAGTAGATCAATTTCCCATACATCCTTTGATAAGATTTCTATCAATAGCTACATCTTCAATTGATTCACCAAGTTTTTTATTCTGTTCAATAGGTGTCTATAATAGTTTGCATCCTAATTTACCAAATTCAGTCAATAACTCTCCAACACATTTTTATTGGGAGATGAAAATACCATGATGGGAATGAGTCACTTCAATACACCCAAGAAATGTTTCAATCTGCCTAACTCCTTAATTTTAAAATTTTGTTATCAAACATTTTTTTAAGGCTTCCATTCCTACCTGGTCATTACCTGTTATAACTATATCATCTACATAGACAATTAGTGTAGTTACTCCCTCTAAAATTGAATGCTTACTAAGCAGTATATGGTCACATTGGCTTTACTTGTACCCCATGGTATTCATTACATTAGTAGACCTATCAAACCATGCTCTAGGAGATTGTTTCAATCCATAGAGTGTCTTCCTTACTTTAAAGGTGGCCTCCATCTAAATTTCTTCCTTAAGATTGTCATGCAGAATGGCATTTGTGACATCAAATTGCTGCAAACTCCATCATAGTAAGCTGCTAGAGACAATAAAATTCTAATAGTATTCTTTTTTGCAAGAGGTGAAAAAGTTTCAATATAGTTAATCCCACATGTTTGAGTATATCCCTTAGCTGCTAACATTGCCTTATACCTTTCTAATGTCCCATTTGCCTTGTATTTCACCGTGAATACCCACCTATATCCAACAAGATTTATTTCCTTTAGGTAGATCCACCAATTCCCAAGTTTTGTTCTTTTTTAGAAAAATCACTTCAACCTTCATAGCATTTTTCTAGTCCTTACATTCAATGCCTCATCAACAGTTTTTGGAACAGTATTTAAAAAACCAAGAAAGCTTTTGTAATTATTGGACAGTTTCTTATAAGACAAAGTGTGACAATGGGTACCTTGGCTTTTCAGTACATGATCTAAACACCTTCCCTTACTACAATTGGAAGATCATGAACTTCAATGGCTGACATATTTTGTTCTTCATTAATGTCAAGTATTTAAGGTATAAGTTCATATTAATGGATTTGTGGTGATTGAATAACTTACCTTCTCCTTCGTGATTATACTTGAAGTGAGCGGATAGCACTCTGAGTTTGTTATCCAGTTATCTTTGGACTTGACACAAAAGGAGAATTAATAGGAGAAGGAACAAGACTACACTAAGTATAATGTGAGGTATTACACTCAATATAGAGAGTATTAATGGGACTTAATTTTGGGAGAATGAGATTTTTTTTGTTAAGAATGAATTATTCTTATCTTCAATGCATGAGCTTTCCCCCTAAAGATAAGGTTGAAAATATTGTCTATTTCCATTGAAGGTGACATCACGAGATACAAGTAATTGTTTAGTTGGAGGGTGGTAACATTTGTATCCTTTTTGGGTAGGTAAGTAACCGATAAATATGCACTTAATAGCCTAAGGATAAAGTTTCACCCTATGATTAGAATGAACATGGATAAAGTTTACGCAGCCAAAGACTCAAGGTACAAGATGATTTGTTGTTTTAAATTTCAAGAGAAATTTGGAGAAAAATTGAATGGGACTATTCTTGTTTAATGTTTTGGAGGGTAGACAACTAACCAAATAGGTAGCAGAAACAACAGCCACGGCAACTCTACTAAGCAATGTTAATCTTCTACACCTACCTGATGACAACTGCCTTAATCGTCAAAATTATCTCCAATGGAGTCTCGTAAGAAGTAACTCAACCTCATAAAACCGGCTTGTAAAGTGAGGTTTACATCCACTTATAAATTATTGAAAAGTCCTATATCTAGTCGATGTGAGATCTCCCACACCCCTCCCCCCCTTATGCCGAGACTGTTTAATTCGTGCATGGGACTATATATTTAAGGATAGCCTGATAGTGGGTGGTCCGATAGGCCCAACAACCTTGCTAGTATAGGCTTTGATACCATCTTAAGAAATAAACTTTAAGCTTAACTCAACCTTACAAAACCGGCTTGTAAGGTCAGGTTTGCACCCATTTATAAATTATTAAAAGGTCTTATCTCTACTCGATTTGAGATCTCCAACACAACCAATAAAAACGGATATCGTTGTTACCATCGTACAAGTCGAAAGTTTTTTACCTCCATGGAAGTCACTTTTGATTAAACTAAATCTTTTTACATGTGTCCTCACCTTTAGGGGGGGAGTTCTTTCAAAGTTAAGTCTTTTGAATCTCTTGAGCCATCTTTTGTCTTTTGAATCTGTTGAAAATATTGTCTTGATACTCCTAATACTTCTTCCAACACATCTCGTATGGATGTCTCTAAAGCTGCTTCTAACAAGGGCATCTATGTTCCCAAGTCACAATCAACTCCAAAAATTAATCTCCCAAAGAGTTTCTTTCGTATACAATACCAGAGGAGACAAAAGCAACCTAACCTGATCCAAGAACAACTCCAATTGTCTAAGCCAGGAATATGTGCCCCTTCTTCTAACACTCTTGAACTTTTGGAAAATTCCTTGAATAATAGTTGTGAACCTAACCTTGATGACCTACCCATTTCTTGGAGAAAAGGAAGTCGGCCTTGTAACGAGTATCCAATTTCTCATTTTGTGATCACTAAACACCTTTCAATGCAACAATAGAGTTTCCTTTGTACCATTGATGCAATTACAGTCCCGACATTAGTTCAACAAGCATTGAAGGATGAGAATTGAGTTCAAGCCATGAACAAAGAGATGTGTGCCTTAGAAAAGAACTAGACATGGGAAATTGTCGACAAACCACTGGATACAAAGGCACTAGGATACATATGGATTTATAATGCAAAGTATAAATCTGATACCACATTAGACCATTACAAAGCAAGGTTAGTTGATAAAGAATATACTCTTATTTATGGTGTTGATTACGAGCAAACATTTGCTCCACTGGAAAAAATGAATACGATTAGAATCATTCTCTCCTTGACAACTTATTTTGGTTCAGAATTACTACAATTTGACATGAAAAATGCTTTCTCGCATGGACATTTAAAGGAGGAAGTCTACATGGAAAGTCCTCTAGGTTCTAGGTCTATTGAAGGAATAAAGTGTGTAGGTTAAAGAAAGCCTTGTACAGACAAAAGTAGTCATCCCATGCTTGGTTTGGTAACTCACTCAAGTTATAATCTCTATAGTGTATCAACATTGTCAAGGTGATGATACCCTGTTCATCAAGCATTTGCCAGAAGGTAAACTTATTTTACTCTTAGTCTATGTTGATGATATGATTGTTGTAGGAAATGATGAACATGAGAAATAAATCTTGAAAAAATAAAAAGCCTATTGTTGAGTTTGAGATGAAGGATCTAGGAAAATTAAAGTACTTCCTTGGGATAGAAGTAGACTACTCAAAGAAAGGCATCTTTATCTCAAAGAAAGTATGTTTCTAATCTTCTCAAAGAAACAAGATTGATTTCAAGACCACTAGAGTTCCTATAGAACAAAGCCACAAAATTGGAAGTGATGAAGGTAGTTCTACTGTAAATAAAGACCAACATCAAAGACTCATGAGGAAAGCTCATTTACTTAGCTCGCACTAAACCTAACATAGCCTATGTCGCGAGTGTAGTTAGTCAATTCATGCATGATCCAAGGAAGAGACATTTACAAGCTGTTAACAGAATCCTTCAATATTTGAAGACAAGTCCAGGAAGGGAATTATTGTTCAAGATGAATGAAAATTAAATATGGAAGTGTATACTAATGCAAATTATTCAGCATCTGTGACAGATAGGAATCTACCTTAGGATATTACATGTTCTTGGGTGGAAATTTGGTAACTTGGAGAAGTAAAAAACAAGATGTTGTTTCAAGGTCTAGTGCAGAGGCCGAATTCCTAACTATAGCACATGGAGTGTGTGAACTGTTATTGCTGAGAATTATTCTAAATGATCTTAAAGTCCCATGTTAAGAGTTTATGATTCTTTATTGTGATAATAAGTCACTTATTAGCATTGCTTACAATTTAGTTCGGCATGATAAAACAAAACACATAGAGATTAACTGTACAAAAATCTCTTAATTATGTAATTAAAACTGCAGAACGAAACATTAACTGCAGCACGAATCAAGGAAATATCAATAAAATAATTCTTTAGTTTTCAAGTGTTATACAAATTTGTCATTATATACTAATATGCATCATCCAAAACATTTAAATTTCAAATAACCGTAACTGTTTTGAGACATCAGAAAAAACTGAAAGGCACCTGACCCAGTCGTGGAAAACTCCAAGTGTAAAGGTTGTATGTAACCCCAGACAATCTTATAGGCCGCAAAGAGTGAGCCAAATCAGCATTAAGTTTAGCTGATGTAACCTGCAAATATCAATATACAGTTCAAAATGCATTCAGAAATTGACACATAGCTGATGTAACCTGCAAATATCAATATACAGTTCAAAATGCATTCAGAAATTGACACATATGTCCACAAGGAATAACTTAATTTTGATAACTAAAGGGAAGTTTCGGTATTATAGAATAAACAAGGGAAAGTTGAGCTAAAAGGAGACTAAGATATCTCCAAAACAGAAAAGGCAAAATGAATATTAAAACAAAAAAGAAATCAACAATGCAACTGTGGAACGGGTAACCTTTGATTACTATATAAAGCTTGCGACACAAGGCCGTAATCCTATATAAATATGATTTTACTAAGTTACCAGAGCTTTTCAAAATACCAGAAACTATGGCCGCCAATAACAAATTTACTTTCTTACACAACCAAGAAGTATCACCTGTACAAGAAAAGGCATGCTAAGATATTTCCAACAGGGATTCCCTTACAAGTGTTTCTTAAACCATATTTTTGTAGTCCCGCATTACTTTTTCAGGTCCTCAGTGTCACACCATTTCAGTTTTGCTCCAATGATGAAGAATTTCAAGAAACTCCCATACTTTTATATTTTTATTTTTACATTTTAAATAAATTTTTTACTTAGGAGGATTTTGTTTAACTTTACTTGGATATTTGTGTTTTTGTTTCCAAAGGAATCGTTTCTTATAGAAAAAAAACTTCAAGAGGAAGAACCCGGTCTGCCACATAGGATCTCTCCAGTGATAATTTTTCAGGATTTTATTTCAAGTTAAAGAATCATTAAAAAACCACCACTAGAGATGTTCTAAAGAGTAATTTCTTCTAAATGATGATGACAAAAGATTTACCTACATCTTAAAGTTTCCCATATCTACTGAAAGGAACAACACAGAGTTTCGTTGGCCAAACAAATATCAAAGCAACAACATAATAATGCAAAATTTCTATACAGCAATTTATAATCAAATCCCAACACCATCAATATAAAAAATTAAACACCCTTGGCCTATCAACAAATTCTTAAGAATGTTAATATTCTGAACCTCACCACTTATTCCTGGGCCTGTAAGATCTTTTCGTCATGGCCCATCATCAAGATTACAGAGGAGAAAAAACAACTAATATCATTGCACCACATAAGTGTACATTACAACATGTTTACAAAGAAAGCTCCACAATTTCCTTAGCAGACAAAAGAATTGACTTTTGATGCATATGGATTTATCTGTATATGAACAAAATTGTCATATATAGTGAATGAAAAAACCTGCAAAGAAGCCCCACCAAGTTCAACTATTCCAGTTGTTTCCTGAGGCTCACGTCCCAAGTTTCCAAGAGCATAATTTACAGCAACCCAAGAAGAGATGCCTTGTTCTTCCCCTACATTTAGATTATAAACTTCATCATGGACATGAATAACTTCATCTCTAACAATATCAATAGTAAGAGATATAAAATCACTAAATCTTTTTTTTTTCAAAATACTACATGAGAAATAGTAGTCATAAGTCACACTATTTTATATAATTTATAACATGGCATTGTGTGTCATTTATTTAGGTGGGTGTTCAGCATCGGCTCATGGCTATTTGTCTTCTAGTTGATACTCTTTCTAGTTTACTTTACAGAGAACCAGAATCCATTCTCCAGTAGAATATCACCCTTATAGATACATATATACACCCAAACTAGAATCCCTTTTCCAGCACTAAATATATTAGTATATCTCTTGAAAAATCTTCAAGAAAAAAATACAACGAGTAGCTAAAAGATTATAATTGCACTATTCAGTACTTCCCTAAAGGCATCATATGAACATTCACAGCCTCACCAAAGCCATAAAACTTGAACTATGTAAGGATATAAAAAATTATTTTATTGATAAAAATTACACCAATTACAATGTAGTCACCTCTATTTGTAATAATCAAACTCTTTAAAATAAGGAAAAAAAAACTATGTTGAAATGAATACAAAGATTCTAAAAATATTTTCTCCTAATCACTATAAAAATATTGAGGGTATTTTTATCCTAATAATCCATTAGCTACAATGCTCCCTCTCAAGTTAGTAAGTAAACATTGATCATTACGAACTTGCCCACAAGATCTTAGAATCTGCAATGAGGAAGCCTCTTAATAAATGTCCACTATCTGAAATCCTATATAGACATGAGTTGTAACCACAAGACATATGTCAAGATTATCCTTGATAAAGTGTCAATCAATTTCAAGATGTGTGGTCTCATCATATTATACTACATTATCAACAATACTCAAAGTTGTCCTATTGTCACGAAACAATTTCATAAGGATGTCAACTTTTCTTTTAAGGTCACCTAGTATGACTTTTGTTCAGGGCCCTTAACACACACCTTGAACAAGGGCTTAAAATTTAGCTTCTGCACTGCAAGACACTCTATCCTATTTTTTGCATTTCCAGTTTACCAGACTTTCTTCAAGAAACATAGAATACCTAGAGGTAGATTTTTTGTTAGTAATAGAACTTGCATAGTGTATACTAGTATACATTTTCGGGGCAAAGTTTCTTCTTTCCTGAATAGTAGTTCCTTTCCTAGGCTTGTACTTGAAGTATTAAAAAATTGTCAACTATTTGCTTGTGTCTTTCTCTTGGATCATGCATAAACTGGCTTACCACACTAACTACATAAGCAACGTCAAATCTCGTGTGTGATAGATAAATAAGTTTTTCTACCAATATCTGATCTTGGGTCTTTTCTAAAGGAAATCTCTCTAAACCTCCAATCTTAAGAATTTGTTCAACAAGAACTCCTGAAGTTCTATATCCTAGCTTATTTGTTTCTTTACGGAGACCGAGTGCATATTTTTTTTTGGAAGATGAAAATCCACTTTTAGGAATAAGCAACCTCTATTTCAATTCTTAAGTATTTATAAGTCTGTCATTTCAAATTGGGTCGCCAATTTTTCCATTAAAGGCAGATTTTATGGTTTCTCTTAGAAGACTAGGTTAGGGATTCCATTGGAAGTTGGGCTCACCACTTCCAATCACCTTGTTCCACCATCTCACAAACCATGGTGTTTACTCATTTTTCTTCATGCAGTCCGCTGCCTCCACAATATAATACCACTGCCTTCATTGATTTCGTTCACAACTGCACATCTTCCAGCAGTTGTTTTCGTCTCCAAAATGCTTGGACAGTGCGCACGGTGAAAGCAAGGCCATCAATATTCATCTTTGCTACTAGGGAAAATATCTCCTCATAGTCAATTCCACATGATTGAGCATATCCTTGAGGAATCACCATGAACACTTCTTCCACAGCTCCATGAAGAAAGACATTTAACTAGTGTAAATCCCAACCAAACTGAGTTGTCATATCTCGTCATAGTCAATTATGTAAGATTGAGAGTACCCTTCGCAACCAATTTAGTTTTATATTTGTCTATTATCACATACGCCTTATATTTTATTATAAATATCCGTTTGTACCTTATAGTCCATTTGTCTCTTGGTTTCAACAATCTCCCATATTAAGTTTCTTTCTAATGCATTCATTCCTCTTTCATGAATTGAGTCCAATGTTCAATTTTTATGACTACTTGGACTGTGGTTGGAATTTTTGTGGCAGCAATAAAGCTTCGATGTTTATTCAAGAGATTTTCAAGCCCGACATATTGAGAAATAAGATATTTAACACAATGTTTTCCCTTTTCAACACAATGGATGAATTCTCAATAACACTTACCTCTTCACTGTTATCTTCAAGGATCCCCACCTCTGAGTTAGACAACTCCTCTTGCTCTGGATTGGAAGTCAATTGTTTCCTTCTTTAAAATTTTTTAACAATGAATTTGTCTTCTTCCTCACTATAGGTTGGTTTGATCCCATTTTTGGTGGCTTCATCACTTACATCTTGAGCATTCTACAGATACATAGTAATGACAGGAAGGAGAGATCCTCTTCAATTGTTTTCTCCCCTTGAAGCAAGTAGACAGAAAAGGATTTTGTTTCATAAAAAGGTGACATTCATGGTCATAAAGACATGATGACTCTAAGAATGATAACATTTGTACCCTTTTTTGTTACAAAGACAACCAATAAATACAAGTATTTAAGAGCTTTGTGATCTAATTTACTACAATTAGCATTATGATTGTGATCAAAACATTACATCCAAACACTCAATAAGGTAGACTTGACACTAAGGGAGAAGAGAGAACAAAAACTAATGAACTTAATAAGACTAATGTCATTCAAGACATGAGTGAGTAATCTATTGGTGAAGTATATAGCAGTTAATACAATTTTTCCCTATAGGTTTTAGGAATACACATTGAATGAAGAGGGTACAAGCTACTTCTGGAAGATGATGATTCATCCATTCTACAATGTCATTTTGTCGTGGAGTGTTTACATAAGTTAGTTCATGAACAATAGTATTATGAGACAAATTTGGAGAATTCAAGATTTACAAATTTAGTATCATTGTCACACCTAATTCTTTTAATGCTTTTTCCAAATTGATTTTGGACATGGTGTAAAAAATCAACAAAGATTTGAAAGATCTAAGATTTACTTTATAAAATATATGTCCATGCAATATGGGTAAAATCGTTAATAAAAGTAACATTATTTTGCTACAAAAATAGAGTATGAAACAGGTCCCCAAACATCAGAGAGAATTAAGTCAAATGGGGAATTACTCTTTTTACAACAAATGGGATAGGACATACAGTCACGGTTATCAAAATCGCAAGTCTAGCTTGTAAACTTTACATTCCCACACCATTGAACCTAGTTAACATGCATGTAGAATCATTTTTTAGTAGGCCGGTGTAAACTCAAGCGAACTCAATTAAACTTGTGTAAAATCACGAGTTTAGAGGCGAGTTTAGAGGCGATTCAGCGAGCTTAGTTGGACATCAAGAAAAAGCCAAAATAAACACTGGATTTGTCTGGTTTCTAGGTCATGCTTTATACAAAACGTACCTAGGGAATATTTCACGGTTTGTTTGCAAGTTTATGTCTGTTTAGGGTGTTGATGTTGGGTTCTCCTATCACACCAACATATCCCTCTTGGTGTTTTCTCACAACTCCCATTTTCTTTCTCTTTCCAATTTTAAATATAAGATCGACGGTACAATCTAAAGAATAAAGGGTCAAGTCATATTCAGGTTTTAGCTTTTTTTATTTTTACTCCTCTCTTGCTGTGTTGGGTTGTGGGGCCTCCACTTAAGTCCATAATAGCCCCAAAGAACTTGACTACAATAGACTCTAAATGACTCTCATACCATCTTAGTAAATGGGTTTATACCTAACTCAATTGTACAAAACAAACTTGTAAAGTGAGATTTCTATCCCACTTATATATCATGATTTTGTCATGTCACGAATCGATGTGGAATCTCCAATAAGGTTGAATGAGGGATGTCCAAGTATTCTATGATGAAGTCATATTTGGAAACTTGTCAATGTTTCTGATGTTGTTCAGTAGCTTATGACTTATGTTTTGTTTAGATCCTTTAAACTACAAGAGATACAACTCACTCTCCTCCTTAACAATTAAAATCATCTTACTGTGTCAAAGCCATGAAATACACAATAAAATAACAAAAGTTAAAATCTATTGTAAGTTGTTGTACATAAACAAACTATTGGCCAATTGTGGGATATACAAAACATCCTTTAATACAATGGATAATTCTAGATCTATATTCACAGACTTGCTGTATGTCTAGACCGTAGACGATCTGCCTAAACGATCTTTTAAGACACTAGACGGTCTATGACTCACTAGACTATCTAATAACCAGAAAATCCTATGTGGAGTTTATATTTTTATATTTTAATGATAGTAAAAACTAATTGAAAGGTTTATTTGTATTTTGAATATTCTAAAATTTTTATACAACTACAGAACACAATAAACTCTCTGAGCATCTACAACATGTGCTTATATTAGACGGTCTGATAGTACTGCTTGATTGCATAACAAAATTTAGATTAAATGTCTCATTTGCGATTTGAAGGATATGTTTTATATATGATTTAAATTATCTAATAGTGGTTAGTAAAGTTGCAATATACAATAAACCATATGAGCGTTTACAATTTGTTCATGTTAGATTGATGAACATGTTGAATGTGCAGCAGGTTTGTTAAAATAGTTAATTCTAAAAAAACGAAATCTTCAGAATACATATACTTGCTAAAAACGAGTTCAACCAAAGAGATATTATATCAAAATCAAAAAGATTTTATTTGCAAGTGTTGTGGAATAGAAAGATATGAACAACATGTTCCTAGGAAACAAACTTGATTCTCTCTTCCAAAATAAATTATCCTGCTCAAACAAATTTAATCTATTGCATTGCAAATATCTCTAAATTTGTTTTAAACAGAAACAAATCGAATTGTTGAAAATCTCAACTACTCTGTTTTTAGTATCATGTATTATCTGGAATGAAAAGATTATGTTTTGATTTGCTTTTATTAACCCATATTGAAAGACTTTTGAATTAGTCTTTTAACAAATTCAAAGCAACACAAATTGAAAGATAGCAAATGCCAAAAAGATGACTATATGAAAATATTGCAAAATCCGAACTTTATCAAAGGACAAGGATGGAAGGTGAAGAACCAAAATGATCAAGTCAAGCAATTCAAATTGTTCAAGTGATCTTGCTGAAAATACAAGGGTTAAAGTGATTGTCTAATCAAGTTGTTAGAGTGTCAGTGCTAAACTATTGTAATTTTTCATATTATGAAGTTATACCCTTGTAAGTTTTATTTGGGTTCTATGTGAGAGTGTTCTTTGTTTTCTTGAGGGTTCTTTAAGGGAAACGGGTCTAAATGTGTATTATAGGAGGAAAAAGAATCAACAAAAGGGTAACAATTTAACTGAGGTTGGGAGAGCTAACTAATTCAGTTTTCCCAATAAATAGTGTCCATATTTAACCACAATGGTAAACCTCCCTCAGGGAGAGAGGACAATTATGGAAAATATTATTGTAAAACTAGGTAGATTCCAGTCGAAAGGAGTACTCTGCTTTTGAGGGGTATTTGTCTACCTTGGTCCTAGGCAAGGAGTTTCAGTAATAGAGAGGAAATTCAGAGTTTCAGTAATAGAGAGGAAATTCAGAATCTTTTTCTGTGTGAATTGTTGTTTCTTGTTAGGCTAAACATTTTCAATTCTGAAAAGAGAATCCTAATAAAAACCACAAGCATAAACAAAAAAAAAAAAAAAATGTTTTCACTGTAGACTTTAACTGTAATACATAGTAAGTGCAACTTCCAACCAATCAGAGATATTCGCAAGTATGACTTCTAAAATAGATATTATAAAAATCAGCAAACTCACCATACTTATCATACATGACACTCTGTAGTGCATTCTAATTAAATTCTTCACTTAACTTTTAGAAACAGTTGCTCCCTTTTCAAAATGATATCAATGTTTTCTCTAATACGTTGAACCAAACCCCTTCTAGGTGACTAACCTGAAATTACACGTCCAACCATAACCAAACACACTTTAGTGTTCAATCTTAATGCACTGTTAATATTTAGAATTTGCACTCTCAATCGATCAAAAATTATCTTCACCTGTGTCTTGTAAAGCATATATTATAAAAGTTGAACCAATCCCCCAACTAACCAACTAACCTAAAATTATGCATGCCCATAACCAAACAAGCATTCTTGAGTTCAATAATAATGCATTGTTAATATAAAGAATTTTACACTCTCAAGCAAACAGAAATGCTACTTATTTATTACTTCTAAATTACTATCCTCAAATATTAGCAAAATTACCTAATTTTACACTAATTAAGAATGTTAGTTAAGTTCATTTAATGTTATTGATCTTATAAAATAAAGAGAAACACCTTCCAAATCACCCCAATCACACTTATAGGGGGATAGTCTCCATATTTAACCACAATGGTATCTTTGAAATAATAACATAATAAGTTTGAATTCTTTAAAATCTGTTTATTTTAAGCTCACTAAAACATGATTATTTTTTTCTTATATTTAAGCCCGTGGAAATTATATATTATAGAAGCCAATCAAACTCACCTTACATACAATTTGTGATCAAAGTATATATCATAAAAGTCAACAAACTTTTTGTATTTTACGATATGTGATTGAATAACACCGGAACTACTTTGTTAGTGCATTCTACTTAAATTTTCACCTTTCTTTAGTTCATGGACATGTCCACCAATGTCCCACGGTTTTGCAACAGCCTAATATGGTAAAGACCAAAACTCTCACAATGTCTACACAATTCAACCTTGGATTCACTACATTAACTGTCCAACTCCTTGGTTTAACTAAATTCTTAACTCAATTCAAAAGAAGTGCATATTTTCTCAAACACATCGAACTAAACCCAAACTAACCTGAGACGACGCGCGCCCATTCATCTTTGAACAGGAACCCGGACACCTTCAAGGCCTGTCTGCAACATTCCAGAACCTTCTCTGCTTCCTCGGTGCCGAGCTCCTCGAGCTCCTCGGAGGCCGCGAGCCGCACGACGGTGTTCTCCCACTCCCGGCGAGGCACCTTGACCTTGGCGAACCGAACAAGCTCGGCGACGGCGCCACGGAGGGCGTCGGGCGGGGCAGCGAAGCCGGGGGCGGAAGCGGCGGAGTGGGAGGCAGCGAGGAGGCCGAGGCCGGGGCCAAGAAAGTGGAAGACGGAGAGGCGGAGGGCGTCGGGGCCGGCGCGGAGGGCGAGGGCGAAGTAGGAGGGGCGAGAATCGGCGAATTTGGGGGAGGAGTGGATTTGGAGGGCGGTGGAGAAGAGGTAGAAGATGAAGGGAGCGGTGAAGAAGAGGAAGGCGAAGAAGAAGAGAAGGCATTTGGCGGTGTGGGGTTTGTGGGAATTTGGATTTGTGTGAGTTGAAGAAGAAGAAGAAGAAGAAGAAGTATAGAGGGAGATCATGCGAGGGTGCAGCTGAGTACGGTGGGGTGGAATGTAGGAAGGGGAGGAGGGAGAATAAGGAGAAGAAGGTCGAGGGCTTTCTGGGAAATTCATCGCCGGTGGTTGCTCGGAGAAAGTGGTGGCGCTTTGGAATGGGATTGTGCAGTGTGGTGTAGGAACCAACAATGGCTTTGGAGGAGTTGAGATGTTTTTTTACCTTCAAGAACAAGTGAAGGATGATGGAATAATTAATGGTAACAACTTTCAAATTAATACTATTTTAATTTAATTGTAATTATATATGTTTCTAGGCAGTTAAAAGTTTTGAAATATTATTTTTTTTAAATATTTACTAATATTATAGCACCATTTACATACTTTGATTGTTAATATACTAGATATTGATTAAAAAAAAGTAAGAATGTTGATTATAATAAAAATACTTTTAGAATATATAATATAAAATGTCCAAGATAAACAAGTAAAATGTGAATAATAAAATACAATATATAATAATTACAAAATTATAATAGTTATAAAATAGTGATCGAACGTGTATTGCAAATATATATATTAATAATATGAGAAAAGAAAATAAGTGTAAATCTTAGAATATTAAACTCTTTTTAAAATGTATTGTTTGATATTGTAGATGTTATGTATTAGTTAGAAGGGTTCTCTAGAAGGATTCTCTAGTTGTTATATATGTGTTTGATAATAGGTATATGTATGATGTTTCAGTTGTTCGTTGTCTCGTAAAGCATTAATATATGGTAAAGATTTTATTACGTTATTTGTTGCTTTATACCCTAAGTCACAAGTAATCATTTTGTAACTTACACAAATGTATTCTATTTAGTTGGCAATGAAATGAAATGAAAGAGTGAGAAATATTGATTCACTCTATCTTTTGATTCTTGGATTAAACATGAGGTATTCTTTTACATTTTTTTCTTTTACATTTTTTTCTTTTCAATTCACTTTTATCTTTATTAAATATTTTGTGTTTCTTATTAAGTTTTCTTACTCCACATTTCTTGAATTGATTGAAATTATAACTTTCATATCAGCAACACAAGTGTTATTAAGAACTTCAACAAGATTCAATATTTTTGAAGTCTTTCAAATAAGATTATTGTATCTATCAAAGGCTTCAATAGGTGGACACAAGCTTGAAGAACAACTACTTTCTTTATTATATCATGGCAACTTAAACCTAGGAAAGTAATCATGCTTTATTAAATGATGGGTTGTTTTGATGTATAGCATTCAAAATAGAATCAAAGTTAACTAGAACTATGTGATAAAGAATCACATTTTAAAATCTAAGTGTTCGCTTGAATATTGTTTTCTGTATATTGTTTTTGTATAAAAAATTCTTTATCACTTTGAGTAAGTGTAGATGATAAATTCTTTAAAGTAATCAAAGGTACCAATGATATCACCAATGTTACACTTCAGAAAATAGGATTTATGGAGTTTGATAATCATTAGATTACAAAGGATGAAGATGAGCATGTTGTTCCTAATGGCTCCACTCAAACTAAAGTTGGACCAAGCAACACCAAATATCATTATTTTTATTCCTCTAATGGATTGTGTTCCTCCTCTTTCATAGTTTGAGTAGTTGCTACTAGTTTGCATGGATTCTATAGTTATTGATCAAGGAATCATCATGAGTTTTGTATTACAAGGTTTCAATACTTAGATAACCAAATTGAAGGGATTCAGGACCAACTTGGTGAACTTTAGTTTGATAGGAGAAATTAGATATATCTACTTACATTCACTATAATTAGATTTCTTGTGCATATTTCATTGTTTGTTTGGTTGTTTGTTTCTTTTGCTCGTTTTTATGTTATTTCTGCACTAATGTCAACATTTGATTACGTTTAGATAAATAATATTTATTTTTAAGAAAATGAAAAAAAAATGTGTTTAATTAATGTTTTAAAAATTTCTAAGAAAAAAAAATGTTATTTGATTAATTTTAAAAGATGGAAAAAATGAAAAATGATAAAAAGAATAATTTTCTCTTTAATGAAATTCAAAATAATTAGTTTAGACCTTTATGGTTTTTTTTTAAAAAAAAATTGTAGTTTAAGTCTAATCCTTAAATTTTATATTAAAATTTAAATTAAAAATAAGAAAATAATTTGACTACAAAATTTTCTCCTTTTTTAAGAAGTTAGTTTAGGTTTTTATGACTTTTTATTATGTTATTTCATTTTCGAAAATACATGAGCCCAACCTATTAGGCTTTACATAAAAATAGAAAAAAATGAGATTTATCGTTTGAGCCAATCGGTTATGACTGCTTCTCACACTCTTTCCTCTTCCTGCATGCAACCCTTCTCTCTCATTTGGGTTAACAGGCTAAGACTACTTCTCACACTCCCTACATCTCTCACACACACCCTCACTCTTTCACTTGGGCCAGAAAATTAGATTAACCTCTCACACCCCCCCCCCCCACCCCTTCTCCCCCCCCCCCCC
>Ga0123340_1000222_pt1 | contig 32022 bp, 14 predicted proteins | sample SirMexnodulemix_FD_89961 | JGI IMG/M metagenome (GOLD analysis project Ga0123340, IMG submission 89961) | Root nodule microbial communities of legume samples collected from Mexico - Siratro Mexico nodule mix | ecosystem: Host-associated > Plants > Roots > Nodule | place: Mexico: Nepantla...
ATATTATATTTATATACTTTTATATAAAATTAAAAACTACAATATATATAACACTAAATATAATTTATAAGTATATAAAATGAGATTAAGTTAAAGAAATAAAACCTGATTGTCAAAATAATAAACATGATCGTAGTATCTTGTCTTGAATTGTCAAGTCTCCTATTATCTTTCGATATTATCTTCCGTGGATCTGCACAAATTATTTTAAAAATTAATTGAAAAATAGAAAAGAATTGAGATTAATTCATCAATTTGATATTACTTTTACCTGATATTGATACACTTGAAATAATTAAAAGTGAACACAAAGATTCTTCAATCTACAACGAAACATTATATAACCAAATGATAATCTAGTAGAGTTATTCAAAATATATAACTAAATAATAATCTAGTAGAGTCATTCAAAATATATAATCTCTCTAAAATAGAGATTTTACAGTTTACACATCTTTAAAATGTAACTAAATAAGCATCAAATAACTACTTTGATATAACTCCATTAGTAACTTGAGGTATATACTCTCTTGTAACAACATCATTTACTCTCATGTAATACACTATTATCACAGATAACAAAAGAATAAAAAAAAAAACGCAAACAATCACACAAGAAGGGTAAGCTAATCATTCATAATATGCCTACAATAAACATTCCAACATTTATAATTAAAGATTAAAATCACATTTCATAGACATTGACTCTACTTCTGGAAGACTTGTGCATTGAGTTAGACTCAGAGGTTAACACCTATCATATGACCCTTCTAACTATTAAATTCACACAGTTTCCAACCAATCATAACATCATCTGACAGGGTAAATCCATATATTTGTCCTAACCAACTATTTAAAATTGCAGTTTCAGTTAAATGGACCTCTTCAACTCTCACCACCTGGTACCCTTCATCTATGTGATTATAAGGTGTCAGTAGAGTCAGGATATCTCCTTCTAGACAAATCCTCAAACAATGCACATCTTATATTATTCTGAAAATTCTAAATCTAGAATTTTATTCCATAAAAGTAATCAACACATTAAAATCACATATTACCTACTCGTACATGTTCCAATAAATTAAAAGAACTCCCAAAATCAAGCTACTCAAACTAACAATATCAGAGAAAACATTAGAAAATTTCTCCTTGTTATCAATCAAAGCTAAATTTAAATAAAATATCAAAATAATTTGACTCATTCCATGTTTAAAATCAATCCAGACCTACCAATCAAAATAACATAAAATGTCTTCAACACAAACACATTCACTTGTCAAAATCTACATATTCAAATTGAACATAACATGTAATGCCAGTACATCTAGGTTTCCTATTTGGGTTCTATATATTGATTTAAGAGTCAGCTTTCCTTACCTATTTAAGAAGCGAATCACCTATAAAAACTCCAAGCTACTGCGTGCAAGTATACTCAACCTGCAACATACAAATCTGATTAACAATCTGAACCTATCCTTAGGATCCAAGACGAACAAAGATCATTCTGGATGTCTTTAAGACCACATGTACGAAAGTGCACACAAATTTTCCTTTTTTACAGAAACCTTAAATCGCTTAAAAATAAAAAAGAATTGGTACTTACCTAGACAAAGAAATGGTGACGTGATAAGCTTGCTTTACCTACAGTAGGGATGGAGCCTTCCATCTTCAATGTGAATCAAAAGAGAAATTCCATCTTCAATGTGAATCAAAAGAGAAATTCCATCTTCAATGTGAATCAAAAGAGAAATGAGATTCTTTTTTCTTTTATAGAGAAAGAGAAGAAAGAACTGAGAAGGATTTAGGGTTTCTGATACTGAAGTTGAGAAAAGGGTCTCTTTTAGGCTTTTTGAGGCAAAAAGAGGGAAGAGTGATTCTTCCTGCACCTCCATGACGACTTCCTGCACCTCCATAGTTTTTCAAAATTCCAATTTTGGACATAATGAAAAGACCAAAATGTCCTTCGTCTATAACCCATGGTGTAAAAATTTTGAAACACATTGCGGGTTCTACAACCTGCAATGTAAAAAATTTTGAAACACATTGCGGGTTGTACAACCCGCAATTCAAAAAAATTTCAAAAATGAATTGCAGGTTGTACAACCCGCAATGCATTTAAAAAAAATTTGTATTGCGGGTTCTACAACCAGCAATGCATTTAATTTATTTTTATAAATACTAAAAATTATTTATAAAAATATTTTTTTTTACTTTTTATTATAAGAAAAAGTAAAATTATGTTAAAAACAAATATTACAAAATTTTGTGGCCTTGACCAGGATCAAACTGGAAACCTTTAGTGCGTAAGACTAAGATGATAACCACTACACCATAGCAGATTGCTGGTTGTACAACTTGCAAAACAAAACAATTTATAAATACATTGCGAGTTATAAATTTTTTTTAAAATGTATTGCGGGTTGTACAACCCGCAATGTAAAAATTTTAAAAAACACATTGTGGGTTCTACAACCCGTAATGTAAAAAATTTTTACACCGTGGGTTGTAAACGAAAGACATTTTAGTCTTTTCATTATGTCTAAAATGGGAATTTTGAAAAACTATGGAGGTGCAGGAAGAATCACTCAAGAGGAAAAGAGGGGTAACATTTTTTGTTTTTTAAATCCTAAACGAAAATTGCTTCCTGCATCTCCTCATTTACTTTCTGCACTCCATTATATCTTTAAAATACCAAAAAATACCAAAAATTATCTTTGTGTTGGTTTCCAGAAAACATTTTTCAAAATGCATTTTAGAAGGTATAAAAATAATTTATGAAATATATTTTTCGGAATGCATCTTGGGATGTATAAAATAGTTTTAGAAAACATTTTCCGAAATTCAAAATTAACTTTCGGAAAATGTTTTCTAAAATATATTTTAAGGATGTACAAAGCAATTTCGGAAAATATTTTCCAAAATAAAAAATGACTTACGAAAAGATATAAAAATCAATTTTGATTATAATAAAAATTTATTATTTAAAATAGTCAATTATAACTTAACCTAATTGGCTATTATATTAAAAGAAAAAAAATCATTTTTCAAATATAAAACTGCTCAACATTATTTTAAAGATTGATTAATACTGTATATTTAATCACTCTAAAACAATCAGAACCTGTGTTGTCATAAAATATAATTACAATGGCACATAATTATTATAATTAATATATAAAAATGCAATCCAAGTTTCTTATGATAAATTATGAAAAAATTAATTTTACCACATATTAATTATAAAAAAGGATAAAATATTTTGGGGCTGGCTCTTAAATTCCAGACAGGTCTTTTAATAACTTTTAAGTATCATGAATATTATTTTAATAAATTTTAAATAATAAATGGAATTCTCTTTTGTACTATAAATGAATCCTTCAACTACTTACACCCACACAATGTTCTTACAGATCAATTATCTCTTTAACTTCTTCCTTTCTTTTCCGCTCTCTCCTTCAATGTAAACATATCTTTAGGTCATGTTTTGCTTAGATTTCCTCCTCCATTATCTATTCTCTTGCAAATTTTTTTCTAACTTACATCAGCATTATAAAGGTTTTTATGGTAATTAAAACTTATGGTATCAAATTACATCCTCCTCCATTATCTAACATCTCAAGTACAATGAATAATATTAACCATAGTCATTGATAGGGGGTGGAGTTAAACTTTTAATTTCATGTTAAATGGGTTTTATTTGTGGATTTTTCCCCCTAATAAGAAGAAGGGTATTCTTTAATTAATTTATATTAGCTATATTTATATGAATCACTTATTTTTTTTGTAATAAAATTTTATGTTGATGAATTTAAATTAGAAGGTCTATTGATCTATATAAACAAAAAAGAACTAAGATTTTTTTTTTCCAATTTTTACGTTAACTACCTACTAATTAGGAATCAATTGGACGGTTGTAAATAAATATAATTAACTTGTAGAAATTATCGTTGATGTAGGTTTTACTTCAGCCTATTGTGCCAAGAAAACATTTTTTAGTTCAGTAATCAAATGGCTGACAAAAAATAAAATTTTATTTTGGATAAATTGTTAACTTAAAATGTAAAACAAAATGTAGATGTTAGATATAATGATAGATAAGATTCTGAGCTTGAAAAATAAATCAATATAGAGAAATTTTATGATAATTTAATTAGATTAATATTAAGTAAATTTACTATATTATAATAAATCCTAATACAAATAATTAGGATTAAAGTAATAAATAATTAAGAAAATAAATGATAATATGAGAAAAAAAAAACTAAAGACGTAGACCGTAATTAATTTTACTGAAACAACTATAAAACCTAAAAAAGTATTTAACTATAAATATAACTGGTAAACCCTAAACAATACACTATACCCAATATTTTAGAAAAATGAAGTCATTGTGTGTATTAACTATAACATAAAAAGGATGAACTAGGAAAGCCTTAGTTTCTAGGTTAGGAAAGATTTTTTATATTATAATTATCAATTATGAATTACTAATATAAATAAGTGAGGTTTGGACAGAAATAATCAAACAATAAAAAATTAAATTTGTTCCTTTTTTAAGTGGTGGGCTTTTAGACCAGTATTTATTAATTAGTAAAATAAGTTTATTTATATTATTAAATTATAATTCTTTTACAAGTATTTGATCATAGTAGTACAAAAGTCTAATCTTTTCAGGATTTGTCGTCAAATTGCTGGTCAAGTCTTCAACAGAAATTCATCATTTTTTAGTACCAATTAATTGAAATACATTTTTCATAAATGCTCAAATCACATTATAAATTAATAAGGTAAGCACTTTGACAATTGACCTCGTGTATTATACATTAAAAAAATATATTTCAGATCCCAAATAAATTGGTTGCTTCATGAAATCAATACCATTTGAGTTTCTCCCTTGTAACAAAAATAAATTAATACGAAACAAAAGGAACAAAAAGGAACTAAACAAATATAGTATAAAAGTGGCTAATGAAACATCAATACAAACGCATGCACATTCATTCTCAGAATCCCTTTCAGTTTCTCTACCACCATGACCATGAACTCGCCCAATTCCAACAACTTCAGCACCACCCTCTTTCCTCTCTCGGGTTCCAACACCGTTCCAAAGAGCGAAACCTTAGCAGTGAAAGGAATGAGCCAACTTGGGTTGAACCAAAGGGTCAAAGGCCTGAGAAAAATCTCATTTGCCACGAAAAGAAGAGCAGTGATGTTTCATGGTCGCCTTAGTGCAGCCGAAAAACTGAAGGGCAAAGAGGTTATGAGGGCTCAGTTTTTGGGTGTGTCAGGAACTTCATTAGGTGATGGTGGCGACACTGAGAGCATCTTAAGAGCGAGTCAGATAGTAAGAGCCAAACTGGAGCATGCAGTGTGCAATGGTATTGCTGAAACTCGTACTGAGGAGAGTAATAAGAAGGCCAAGGAGATGGTGCGAGCCAAACTCCTTTCTGCCTCACCATTCGCTTCTGAAAGTGATCCTGTTGGTAGCACTTCGTCAACACAATTGGCAATTATTGCACCACCCCAAAGGGGAAGTTTTCTGAACCATTTTGCTTATCCCTTCCCCAACAACTGTACAAGATCCCATTTCTCACAGTCAGAGACAGACACCGAGGTTGACAAAAGCATCAACCTTTGCGCAACTCCATTGAGAGTTTGTTTTCCGCACGACAGCATTTATAGGAGGAACAGCAACGTGGGTGAAGCAGTTGAGGATATTTGTGGGAGGGAGGATGAGAACGAGTACGATGGTCGGATGCACAGCAATCCGTACAAGAAGAACGGGCCGTACACGTGTCCGAAGTGCGAGTGCGTGTTTGAGACGTCGCAACGGTTTGCGGCGCACGTGAGTTCTCGGCACTACAAGTACGAGACGAAGAGTGAGAGGAAGAAGAGAATGATGGCGAAAATCCGAAGGAGGAGTGTGCGTCTTGAATGGGAAAATGGTGTGCTCACTGTTGTTGATGACAATGTTCCAAGGACTAGTGGCAGTGCCTATGGTTTTGCACGAAACAATACCAACGTTGCTCCTGCTCCTGCCCCTGTTCAGCTGAAGATTGAAACTGAGAGCGGTGTGGGACTTCAGCTTGCTCCTACTCCCGGGTGGCCAAAAATTACTCCTGCTAGACCAGAAGCTTTAGGAGGTATCAGAATAAAATTGGAGCCATTAGATAATTGAGTCCAATGCTCCATTGCTTTCGATGCTTTGTTTAATTGTTATTTTTATTTGTTTCATTATTCACTATTTGTTTGGGGTTTTCTGTTTCAATAAATCTTGGATTTCACTTTATGTGAATTGAAACTTCAATTTAATTTCCAAGATTTCATTTTATCTCGTTGATTAAATGAGCTAATTTAGTTATTCATCCAAAATGATTTAATTACTACTTACATGATCTAGGAATAGAAATAGATCAGCCTTAAACTTGTACTTAACCTTATTTGATTCAAAAGACAGGAACAGCATATTTAAGTAAATATAAAATAATAACAATTTGTAAGTATTATTAATATATATTAAATATTATAATGTATTAAAATAATATATTTGTTTTTCTTATATATGAATTTATTTTTTAATGATCTTATACGTGTGAACTTTTATATAGGTGAACATGTTTCTTTTTTTAGAAAGGTTGAAGGTGACTAAATATATGAGAGTATTTTGTTTGGATCACTGGTACCTTCTGTATCCGACTTTCTCCTTAGGCTATTCTATCGGCTTATTTTGCGACAATAGACAATTGGAGTTCACTGGGTCTTCCGTGACTTGCTGATATTTAGGTTAAGGTCGCTAATTCCATTCCACTCAACCTCTGCAGAAGATAGTTATCGCACTCAGAAAGATGACTTTTTCAAACGTTGAAGATTTAGCCATTGCAAGAAAAAAAAAAAAACTATACTCTTCTGTCCATGTTTTTTTTAATTTCCATATTGCACATTTTGTCACATCGGGAGAAGCTATAATGACTACTAGTACAAATCTTAAACCTTCTTGGATTTTTTTTCCCTTCGAATATTTTTTCTCTTGGGTAAATAAACAAGCGATGGGGTAAAAAGCATTAGGAAACCATTCATTTCTTTGTCTTTCCTTTCGACGAATTTATTCAGACCCTGAATTCAAGCAGCTCAGGGGACGGAGCAAGGGAGTTTGAAACACAAAGCACTCCAAGACGCATTCTTCTTCCAACTCCATACTTTCTCTCACCGTCTCCATAGACTCAGTAAAATGATAATCTTTGATCAAGAAATTAAATAAATCTTACACTCCAACCTTTTTATATTTTAGATAATACACTATACAGTCCAAAATACAAAAGTTATATAGATGCAGAAAGAATCTGTCAGCAATCAGGTATGGTGGTCGTGCATACCTTAAAGGGTCGAGAAAATTGAAACAAGTGAATCATGGATGCTGTGGCCCTTGGATATTTTAAGGATAAAAAATATTACAATCAAAATTTAAATTTAATTACTACTTACAGCTACGAGTAGAAATAGATAAAAATTAGACTTTTACTTAATCGTATTTGATTGATAAGATAGGAACAACATATTTAAGTAAATATAAATAAATAATATTTATTATTGATATATATTAGATGTTATAATGTATTAATATAACATATTTAGTTTCCTTTCAACTTAGTAAAAAAGAAACATTGATCTATAATGCATAAAAGGTCACACCTATAATATTATTAAAAAATAGATCCATATATAAAACAAACTGAACACAAACAAAATTAAATTTGAAGTCCAAAACCTAAACCTACTAAAGCCTGACTCGCCCAACTTATTTTCACCCTGAAAGAAAAACAATTTGTTACAAAAATGTTTTAGAGGTTTCAACAATTGTCGGACAATTGTCTTCTTACACAATAGGTAATGACCAAAAAATAAAAAATAAAAATCTGAGAATAATATTTTATTTTTCGTTTTAATTTCAATTTTTATTTATTTAGTAACGAAGAAATTGGCAACATAAATAAAAAGTCAGGACAATTTTTTTAAATAATTGTTACAATAACAAAAAAATACACCTGGCCTAGTACATAATTTAAAAGATTTACTTATTCACAGTGATTTTAGGATACGACTTTCTGCAGGCTTCATTTTATTATGTGGCTAGCATCTGGATTATTGCAAATATTTCACAATTTAAATGCAAGTTTATTCTAAGTGCTACAATAAGCTTCACGCTGTGATAGCTGATTGGCTGGTAAAATGAACAACCATAAATAGAATTTTCGAACTTGTTGAATATCTCGTGAAACCTTGCTAATCTTCAAAAATGGGGAAAAAAACACGAATCGAAAACAGTTTCATTACATTATTTACTAAAGCAGGCGCATTGCTGATATTCAATGATGGGGGGGGTAATAAGTAAACTGGAATACAAGAGAATTCAAAACTGATATTGCATACATTAAACCAATGCTACATCAAACGATTCATACACTATAATTGATGATACAACTATTCACAATGCTGACCTACAGAAAATCTAGACTTCCTACAAGAAGATTTACTAACACTCGCCCTCCCCACGAAATCTAAAAGGCATCATTGATAGTATCTGGATTTGGAACAAGGCATGAGCCAAATACAACTATATCCCAGTATTTGGATTGTTCCCAGCTAGAATTAGAGAAATTTCTAACCCTCGGCTAAAAGCCTGGTTAAACATGAGGCGAGTTTGGAATGTTGAGACAAAAGGGAACCACGAAAAGAATGCAATGGGTACAAAAATGACCATTCCCATACCAGCGTCATACAGTCGAGCAATTGATCGAACAGATTTCCATAGTCCTAGCCTCTTCATCAGAGGCTTCCATGCAGCAGCAATCTAAAAAGGAACATCAAAGTTAAAAAGGTCAGAGTGTATCCTCCTGCTTCGGTATAAGCTTTGACCACATGAAACTCGTGGCAATTTCGTTTATTTTTAGTTTCCACTTTTAGATGACATGTTTTCACTGATAATTAAAAAAGAAAAAAAAATCTTATCACCTTCCTGTTATCAAAAATGGCACAGGAAATGGTGAAAACAACTATAATTTTCATCACTTCTAGTCTCCAAATCCACAAACCATGTCAAAACAAGCTGGATTTTTTTTATAGATAACTATAAACGAAAAACATATCACTAAAGAAGATGACACTAAAATAGAACCAAGCGTAACAACACGAGAAGTGTTTGTAGTTAAACGCAATACAAATTTGATCATAAGAATCAAACTCCAAAGAAAGCTGTTGGAAAGCTACTTTAGTTGTGGCTTATCAGGTTGATTGTAAATGTCTTAAGAGAGACCTGTCTACAAAGAGGTGACCTAGAAAGGTTGAGTGCAACAGCTTCGAAGTTAATTCCCTAAGGAGCTGAGATACTGCCATGATTACAAATATTACTAATGTAGTTCTTAGCAAGTCAGTTTTGTTGAATTAAACTTTAAGCCTAAATTCAAAGATTGCATCATAACTTTTTCTATATCTATCTATATGTTTGGACCACCTATATTGCTGACACCCCAAGCGTGCCTTAACTGCAGCCTATCAGTGTTGGTTGGTTGTTAGTGTTTTGAAAAGGACTACCAATGGAGGGTTTGACCAGAAAAGCTGAGCAAAGCATCCTAAATTATAACCATGGGGATGTTGAACCTCAAATGGTTTCAGATCCTATTATTGACTAGAGATATAACCGATAGTCCTTATAAAGCCAAAAAAGTCCCTATCTTAAGAGCGAAGCCCAAATATTAAATATTAAGACATGCAATCAAATTGTGTAAAATAACAAATAATAACATATAGTTTAGAGGAAAAGAAAACTCACAGACAGAATTCCCCATCCAGTAGGAATGAAAGCCAACATAGAAGCAAATACGTCAGCTATAGAGAGGTCTGTCAATATAACTGCCACAACTAAACCCGCCAATGCTAACAAAAGGGAGACTCCTTGTATAAAGCGCAGAATAAGCTGGAAATTGACCGATATCTTCTGGCTGAATGTGAATACCTATTGCGCAAGAATAAAAATAGGTATGAAGATGCAGAATTACCATGTATATTTAAATGAAGTCAACACACAATGCATATTTTTCACCTTGAAAAGAATTATAAGCACGGCCAAAACTACCCACGAAAATCCATAAACCTGTACAAAAATGTGAACATAAGTAGTAAGTTCACAAACCAGTGCACATTCTGTATATGCAGACACATAAAAAGAACTGTTTCAACTTTTAACTTTGGGCAGTCAGTTGGCAATTGGACCCTTCTATTCATATAGGACCTTCTAAGCTTTGAATCAAAATGTAGAAAGCAAAGTAAAATTTAGATTCATTAATCAAGTATTATTTTATAATCAAAATATTCTAGAAACAATTTTATTTTATTATTGATCATACTATTCCCAATATGATTCAATTGTTGATTCCGAAAATAGGTCTTCCAATTCACGATTTGTATCCCAATCCAGGCATAGAGCACGAGCGAAATGATAAGGATTTTTATCAGGTCATTCTAGGGTTCTGAGGTGGGGGCATTGTTGGAGGTACACAGGAGGCGGAGAGGGCAGCCTTGTGGATCTTGTTGATGGAGGCCTCCACCACAAGGCAGATGACAGTGAAGGCATAATTCTGGGGATCAACACCTCGCTGAGGGAGAACTTGGCACGACACTGATGCTCTAGAACATCAAAACTGAGAAACACCGTTCAACCTCAACTTCAGAAACAATTTTTGTTGAACGTGTACTGGTGCCAGAGATTCTAGCAACAGCGAATCGCAATTGGGGAGAGTTACTAAAAGAATATGATTTGGCAAATGTAAGACACCTATGAATACGAAATCAATTTGGCCATCACTAAATTCAAGTGATGCTACAATATTATGGACCAAGATCAGTCATGATAGAGAATTTGTTCACTTAATATCATTGTTGAAATGAGCCAAACCTTAGATTCTCTAATTCTGCAAACCCTATGAATTGCATTTTTTTTTTTTTTAATAAGAGAAACCAATTCAAAAATAGACAAGTGTCTTTAGAGCAGTTACAAATATAAAGCACGTGATAAATGTGTTTAGGTATTAACTCAATTATAACTAGTTCGATAATTTGAGTTCAGTTAGAGATTAAATAGGATTATAAAACATCTAGGCGTGTAAGTCAAAACCTGTGTACGCTATTACTAACTGATCACATAACTCACATAAAATCAGGAAACAAGAAAGAAAATATTTAAAACCAGTATTTATGCAAAAGGAAGGAAACAGAAGATGAAACAGAAAACATGTAATACCGTCAGTGAAGTGCTAGTTCCTTTCACGTTAAGCTTGTACACAATGCCATACTGAAAGATGAAAAATCTAAGACTCAAAATGGTTTCAGCTACCCTTGAACCCAAGCTCCTGATATGAGCCTGTAGATGAAATGATTTATCAATATTGAGACAGATATTGAATAAAATCAATAAGCAGTGTTGAAAGCAAGAGTTCAATTAAGAGCAAATATGACAGAACTTTAGGATCAACTTTGGGTACAAAAGAAGTGTCATGATATATTCAAATATTCTAACAATTTTATAAACTTGAGTAATCACCAAAAGGTATCATGAGATGCCAGATGCAAGGATACCAAACTTCGAAAGATAAAGTGCATCTTATGGAATTATTTCATGAAAGATGGACACGGTTCATCTTGCCGTAATAATCTCAATAATAAATGTCCACCACATCTTGCATTAAATCCATAATATATCATAGCAGTCCTTGCTCATTCAATTACCCATATCCTTTATCTTGGAAAAGGAGTGAATGTGTAGTTTAAGAACTAACTTGATCTTACTGCAGCAAATTAATTGAATTATATAATAGAAATGCCAACATCGGGGATTAGCTTTATCGTACAGCTGAAGATTAATTACATTATTTAACAGTTATCAGGCAGTAATTATTCATTTCCTTCATCAATAAAAGTCCACCACAATCTTGCATCAAATCCATGATGCATGATATCAGTCCTTGCTCATGGACACGAAAACAGAGAAGCTAAAGCTCCTTTGATTACGCAAACCAAGACTGTTATCCTGAGGAAGAGGGAATATCTATTGCTGCAAATCTGCCTTCCTATATAAATTACAATACACAACTTTAGAGACGTCTCTGCTTATTACCAGTTCTTCTTCCCACCAAGCTTCCCAGCTTTCTTCTCCCTTAACACCTATTCCACCCCTGTAAAGTAGCCAATTTGTCCAATCTCGAAAGTCTTCCACCACCCTAAAAAAGAACACCATATGAGGGAAAATAATTGAGACATGCCTGACAGAATACAAAAATAATACTTACTTCTGCCACTCAAATCCAGACGGGTTGAATAAATATGGTGCAAACAACCAGGATAGAGCCATAAACCAACTGCTTATACTCAGAAGAATATACGAGAGTGCACCACCTTCGTTATAGCCATAAGCAAGATATACTATCAACAAAAGTGCAACCTCCAACCTGAAGACAAAACATAGGAATACAATTATTATATCAGGGAAAGGAAAACAAGGATACAATCTAAATGAGAATAATTTCATAAATACCAGATGAAAAAATATTTGCACTATTGTAATGCCTATAATAATGAGTAATTGAATGCATGCAATAATTTCTAAAACCATCAGCCCAAAGATAGTGTTCTGTATATAGGTTAAATTAGCAGCAGGCAAGTCTAGTTCACTCTCTTTTAACCTTCCAGTTACATATATATAGTGATCTAACCATATAGGATCAACACAATAACATTTGATGAGATTCTCAATTCAGAGAATACCTATTTTTCTTCAAATCTCTACATTTCCTTTTCCCAAGCTTTCTATCAAATTCTATTACTGTATCAAAACTATTTACCAATACCAAGTCATGAATGCCACTCAAAATGTATCGCACACCAGAGAATCCAGCCAGAATAGTTATGGCTAACTCACACTGGTAACTTCTATTAGATGTACTGTATTTTATTCAAGATTTCTTACTTTCTCTGCAAAATTTAAAGACATTGAGGCATATTTTCTTACGAAATTCAATATTTTAAACCTTTTGGTTTATTTTACTATTTTCCATTTATTTCTGTAAAATAAAATAAAAAGAGGTATAGGATCAATCCCGTGTGTGTATTGAGCACATAGGATTACATATTTATAAATAAGAAAAATGTAAATAATATGGGCTAAGCCTTTCACATCTAACACTCCCCTTCATGCATGTGCATCACAATGTCAAATGTGAAGCTCTATTGAAGCAAGGACACAATTGCTTCAAGACAAAGGAAAATAGAATACAATTTACCGAAGAACTATTTATTTTTTAAAGTAAAAAACAAGAAATAGTAATAAGAAAGAGAAACCAAATGCTGACTTATTCTAGAAATTTATGCCCTTTGAGATTTCTTATCACAGTTGGGAATCTCAAGTCGAGTTAAGCAAATACTTTTACAAAGTAAATAGAGATATGAAAATAATTTGGATGGAAAATTGATGTAGCACAGTGACTTTAAGAATAGAGTTTTCAGTAAGAGAAACAGAAAGCCTCACCCTTTAACAAAATGACTACGAGAGTAGAGTCTGTAGTTCTCTGAAAACTTGATATGTCGAACAACAAACCCCCGGCCAGTTGCTTGATACTGTTGACAAATAAAAAAATGGATCAAGAGTTGAGAGGATAAGTACAGAAAGAGACGCCATAGAGTAGGCAGACAAACCCTTGCACCACCATGAAGAATAGTTCGACCAAAATAATGTGTTCTTGTACCCAAGGAAAATGTGAAAAAGACAGAGCATAGCTGAAACTGCATTGTGACAAAACTGACAATGGCCTGCAGAGCAATAAAATGAGTGTAGTTCATATTACTTGTTTGCAGGGCATTAAATATACAAGTTCAAGACCAATTCAACAGAGAAGAAGAAACACTAATTTATTATTTGAATTTATAGAAAAATGCCTAACAATGAAGGATAATAGTCAAACACTAATTTTATCCTGAGCCCCTAAAATGGCCAGAATAGTAGAGGAAAAGTATGGTGACTAAAGACAAAGCATTTGGTTCATTAAACATGCCTCAGAAAACAGCCATAACAAGATACTTCCATTTAAGAATAACAGAATTGGCTACACACTGTCTCGTTACCTGTTTAGGATAAAAAATATTCTGAATATCTCCATAGTAAATAGGAAAAAAATAAAAATATCTTCAAAATATTCCTATGTATTTCAACATATTTTTATTTCCTTTTTGAAAGGTTTTGGTTAGTACAAATAGAGATAATGAGAATATAATTGGTGTGATTGATATCAATAAAATAAATCTTTATTTTCTTACATAGTTCAAGATGGTATAAGAGACTATCATAATCAAGTTCTTTAAAGCTATTATCAGGCTCCTCTTAGACTTCTCATCAATATCTAATTCCACGAGATGTTCATTTTTCGATGTGAAGGGATGTATTTGAGATCTCACATTAATTAGGAATAAGGACAAATTATATTATATAAGTGGGTTGCCATCTATACCCTACAAGCTAGATTTGTGCATAAACCCACTTATTACGATTTGTTTTAAATGCTAAGAAGCTGTTATCATCTCTTTACTAGTAAACAAATATTTGCAGTGACCCAAAAAAGGAAAATACTAGTAAGGCTTAGTGATTGCCCATGTCTAGACAAAAAATTTAAATGACAATAGGGTTATACCTGTTAGAATTCTCCTATATATTTTTAGAAGAGTTGTCTGACTTGGAGGTGAGGATCCCTGAATTCATAATGAGGAGGTAAGTGGTATAGAGGATTTACCCATTGCGTTGAGAAAAGGAAAAAGATTGTGTTAAATATCCTATTTCTTAATATGTATGCAATGATAATCTTTCAAATAGACATCGAAGCTTTACTATTGTCACTGATGCCATAGAAATTCCTATCTCGGTCTAAGAAGGCATGATAGAGGAGACGGGTACATTAGAAAGAAACTCAACATGGAGATTGTTGACAAACCAAGAGACAAAGACAATACGGTGCAGATGGATATTTACAGTGAAAAATAAGACATGTGGGCCGATAGACAGGTACAAAGCTAAATGGATTGCAAAGGGCTACTCAAACTTGTGGAAACAATTGTAATTGTTCTTGCTCTAGCAACACATTTTGGATGGGAATTATGCTAGTTGGATGTGTAGAATGATGCCTTTCTTCATGAAGATTTAGAAGAAGTGTATATGGATATTCCTTCCAGATTTGAAACTCATTGAGGAAGGAATGAGGTATGTTTCCAAAAGAAGGCCTTATATGGTCTTCAACAATTCCCAAGAGAATGGTTTGGGAGATTTACAAAAGCAATGGTTTCGTTAGGATATAAGCAACGCCAAGGATATCATACCTTATTCATAAAACACTCCTTACATGTAAACTTATACTATTGTTACTCTGTAGTTGACATGATTAGATGATGAAACAAAGAAATTGAACTTAAAAGGAAAAATTGGCAGCCCAATTTGAAATGAAAGACATTGGAAATTTAAGTGTTTCCTCGGCATAGAGGTTGCTTATTCATTAGAGGGAATTTTCATCTCCCAGTTGACAAAATACTTCACTACTTGAAAGGGGTTATTCTTCTGGATAGGAGACACTTTGAACCTCACGATGATATGGACTATGATGTAGACTATGCAAGTTATGTTACTGGAGTAGTAGTGTTGAAGTTGAATATAGAACCCTTACTCAAGGTGTGTGTGAAGGACTATGGATGAAGATCATACTTGATGATCTTAAAGTTGACATCCCTATTCAATTGTACTACAATAACAAGTCAGTCATGAACATTGCCCATAATCCAGTCCAATATGATAGGATCAAAAGTATTGAAATTGACAGGCACTTCATCAAAGATAATCTTGACAGTGACATAGCAGTTACAACTCATGTTCCAACAGAATTTCAAACCTCAAGATAGATTCCAAGATCTTGTAGGTGGGAATGATTGATATTCGTTTACCAACTTAAGGGGGAGTGTTGTAAATAACAGATTATTACAATAAATAATATTCTCAATATCTCCATAGTAATTAGAAAAAAATATCTTAAAATGTTCAGATTTGTTTCAACATTTTTATTTCCTCTTTTAGAGGTTTTGGTTGGAGCAAATAGAGATTATGAGAATGTAATTGGTGTGATTGATATCAATAAAATAGTTCCTCATATTCTTACATAATTCAAGTCTAAACTCGGAGATGTGGGCAAGAGATGTGTGCATACATTTCAACTTCTCAAATATTGGTACTATTAGTAATATCAACTATCTTATACCGACTGGATTTCTTCGGTTATAGCTATTAAGTTAATGAAATGGACAAACACACTTACCCTCAAGAAACCTTGCTCAAGAATAAAGCCCAAAATCATTGGCACAGCAGTGAAGATACCAATTTGAAAGAGAAATTGTGTATTCAAAGCGGCGCTCAGTGCAGTGTTCCCAGTTATCTTGGCCCTGTCAAGAATGGTTTCGCCAACACCAGATAGTGCCTGGAAACAGAGTGCATTTGTTTGAATTGAATGTACATAATTACACCAGCAATGTTCCTGTTCTAATAACACTTGTATCACAGGCTACCTCTTCGTCTATTGCCCATCAGACACAAAAATTAACTCGTGAAAAATACTTATAAGATGAGTGATTGTTACAAAGAGTCGGATTGAAACAAGACAAAAACTCCACAAAATGACAAAAACAACCCACTGATGATGGTAAAAAAAAAAACTGAAATGAAACCATGTGGAACTTAAGACATGACCTGAATCTGATATGAACAATAAACATTTGGCTCTATAACTACGAAATTTTGAATAAAAAGGAAAAGATAATCTCAACATAAAAAACCATAGATAAGTACCATGAAAGTTTAACACAATTCAACTTACCAGATAGGCTTTCCCATATAGAAAGGCATATACAGTCAGCACTGTTAGCTGCAGGATGAGAAAGACAAAAAGTGAACCGATGAAGAAAGTTTGGATATAAATATATGTACGCTGATGATTCTAAATTGTACTGTGTGGAATATTTCCATGAGATGTGTCAGTCAGTGTTAACGTAATGTCTGGCTCTTATTCGGAATTGTAAACAAAACCAGTTACCAGCTGTTATTGCTTCTGTACAGAAGAACCATTACCACCAGGCCTTCTTGCTCTATCAAAACCCACGTTCTTAATAAAAACTATTTGAGTATCATCCACCTGTAAGGTCATTTTTCAAGTTGTGTAGTTCTTCCTAGACCACTATTGCTTTTTTCCCTACAAAACAACCTCAAGAAATTTCTGCAAATTCTCCTTGATAGGCTACTCCATCTCAATTATAATTTTCTTCTGACCTTTATTTTTTTTTTTCCAACATGTTGGCACTCCATTGCCAACAATACTCCACTATAAAGACCGTGTTCCCTTGTTTGATGTGTTGTTTAGGGTGGATTCACATACTTAATTCAAACAACAAAGAATACATGACACATAACTGGACATACCATGGTACAAAAGTAGTATCCAACTGTCGTAAAATAAAAGGACATCATCCGGAAAAAATCAAAAAGCTGCCCAAGTCTGTATACATCACGGCTCAGAACTTGTTCACCGTTACCACCTGAAACTTTTCCTTCAAATAGTGCAATTTGATTGAGCCCAACATCTCTTCCCTTACCAACCTGTGAATTAACTATTAGAACAGGATTTGTTGTATAGGCATCATTAAATAACAAGTCTTACCTGAATATATTCATGATGTGTAATATTTCCTTGACGTAAGGTTGAATTGAACCCTGTGAATTAAGAACAACATTACACACTAAGACCTAAAGCTAAAATACATTCAGGTAAATAAGCAATCCTGATAACAATATTTCAAAGAGAAGTATTACAAATCATAAATGAGTAAATAAGTAAATACGTTGCGAGAAGAGAAACATATTTTCTGCACAATTACTGAGTTTGGTCTAGAGGCGTTAAGAACCTCAAAGCTTCAGTACTATAACAAGTATCTCCTCCTATACAATGCAGAGCTCCTAACAACTGGTACTCTATCTCTCCCTGTTCATTACCTAGTCAGTTAATTAGTTATCCCAGCCTTTCATAATTCTTATTTTTTTTTTTTACAACTTCCCATTTTTCTATATTATAAGTTACAAAAATTTACAAATAATAAAAATAGAGTAGAACATATAATAATGCAATATGAATTAGTAACTCCAGGTACACTGAACCATGTAATCCATAGTATATTAACACTGTGGTATCCTCACACTCATGAACACTTGATCACAAGCACCATTGTGTTGTTTTTAAAAACTAGAAATTAATTTAATAAGTTTACTCTAACAAAATTCTAATATTTACTTTGTGTTAAAGGTACTTGTTAGTATTAGTTACTATATTTTCACTTTTCTTTATGGCTTTATTTTCATCATTTGTGCATTTATTAATTATATGGTTTATAATTTATTTACTTTACCATACTAAATTTTACGAATGATTAATTTCAACTAACAAAAGGGAAAGAAAATCACAATTTAGACCTTCTAGTTAATTTTACAATTTTTCAAGGAAAAAGCTATTACAACGACCCTCCCCCTTAGCTTTGCGAATCAGAGTCCTCAGGCATAAAAACTTTTTTTGGTCTGGCTCTCATTTAATCGCAAGCTACATAGGGCATATGTTGGCCAATAGAATCTAACCCATCTACCCAAAACTATAAATGTGACCTTAGCCATGTGTGATCATGTCATACAAACAAAAATTCTGACAACCCCATGATAAAATGCACAATGCAACAAATGTTTAACCAATGGAAGGGGGAAGGGCACGGAAAAGAGCACTGATATCCATTTTGTCTCCTTAAAAATGAATTAGAGTTAAATCAGTCACACTAAAGATCTCATATCAACTAGAGATATAATCTTCTCTTATAAATTAGGCTTAATGTCTACTTTTTAAAATGGTATTAGATTCTATCCTAACAAGGTTTATTGGCCTGTCGTCTCAACCGCTATAGGCCCCCCACTACTCCTACACTTGAAATGTCCGGTCCTTAGCGTGAGGATAGGTATTGGAAATCCCACATCATCTAGATATATAAGCAAATTATAATATATCAATGGAGTGCAACTCTTATCTTTACAAAGTCGATTTTATGACATTGAGTTAGCCTTAAAATCTACTTTCAAAGATGACATAGGAATCTTTCGTAACAAGGTTTATTGGGCCAATCGTGCCACCCGCAATCCAACCGCTACCGGACTATCCATAAATAAATATCTTTTCCCCCACTCAGGGATGTTCAATCCTCAATTTGAGAAGGTGTGCTAGAGAACACACATAGACTATAGATATGGCCAAATTATAGTATATAAGTTGATGCAAACTTAACCTTACAATTCATAGCTATATTCGTAGCTAAGTGGGTGCATCTATTACCAAATTCGTAGCTAAATTACTGCATTGAGAAAATTTGACATTTTGGCCCCGTGTCCCAAACTGCCAAATTTCAATGAAGCAGCAGACATACCTGAATAGATATCTTCACTAATGTTGATAACACGAGAAGCCTTGCTTATACCACCACGAGTTATGTGAAAAATTCTATCAAACACATCAGGATGCCCATAGTGCATGCGAACCCTGAATAGAATTGTCATTCTTAGTTCGAACCGTGACAAGAGAAATAATTACTTAATTTCAAATGCGCTTACTTCAATGGATTTGCTAAAACCCGCTGCCCCATAGTCACAAAACTAGATTCTTGATTGGACATAAATGACGCTAGAGACGAGACACTGCATCATTAACAGACATTACATAGAGGTGCAAATGAAACAAAACCTAGTGCAATAAGGACACTATCAAACGATTAAAGTCAAACATACCTTCCAGTAAAGACATGTTCTCTAACACCAAGAATAGTAGGAGGGCGAAGCCCATGATCAGAATGAAATTCTTCAAGAAGGTTCCTCATCTTCAAAGCCTCCTCAAAATAGTTATCCTATAATAAATTCTAAATCGCGTCAAAAAAATAAGGAGCAAAGAACTTGTATATTATCACAACATAGATCCTTACGGATCATGACAATCGATTAGGAAAGGTTAGACAAATCCAGATAGCTATTAAAACTGCTATGACCTGATTCATGTCAATTGTTTGGACTGCATTTCCACGGGTAAATATAATAGCGTGATTTTGATTCTCGGGCTTCCCTTCACCCAATTTGGGATTTCCAGGTAGCTTCACAGAGTATATCTCCTGTGACAAAAAAATAAATAAATGGAGTGAAAAATATAAATCCATTTCAATAAAGGGAGGTCGCAAAAATAAAAGTAAAAGAAACGCAATTAATTATGGCAATCTAATTTAACAACAGAATGTAGCAAAAGTAAAAGTAACATAAGTAGTTAAGTCAGTTATCGGAATCTATCATAACAGATTAACGGCTAACTTTGTTAACCAGAATAAATATAAAAAGTAAAAAGGCTTATTATCATATACAAAAAGTATAGAAGAATGGCACCTTGTCTTTCCCATTGACATCAGCTTTCACAAGCTTTGAGTAGTATTCTGTGTTCACTTTTCCCTCTTTTAAAGTTTCAACAACATCAATGAATGCGACCCGGAGAGCTTCATTTCTAAAATCATTATTGACAAAAAGAAAGACTTGAGCATTCAATGATTAAGAAAAATCAATTAGTAAACAAAATAAATGAAGTTTGATCCATAGAATTGTTGAACCCACCTTTGCATAAGTAAAGCAATATCAGCAGCCTCAGGCTTCTGCTCTTCTTTCTGCTTACCATAAATTTGACATGTCACAACATAAGTGAACTTAAGATCTGCCTGGGCACGTGCCTCAGGGGATAATTCAAAGCCATGTGTATCAGTTACTTCATCACAGCCTATTGCAGCCTCCAAATCTAAATTAAAAAAATTAACATAAATGAAAATTGATTACAAACATGGCACAATGAGGAAAACCATGAAGTTCTATGTCCTTACCTCCGGTTGTTGTCCTCTCCAAATAGCTCTGAAGCATAAGAGCTTTCCTATAATACATCATACCCCGAACTGTGCATTCCGAAAAATAAAGAACAGAAAATGTAGTAAATTTCTTGCAAGAGATATCTTCCTTGGCATTGGGCCAGTGTGTTTAAACGTATAATAAGTCTTTTTGAAGATAATCCCTTATTTAAGAAGCAAAGAGGTTTTCCAATTAAAATAAGCATAATAATGCTTATTTTAAAATAAGCAGATTAAACAATAAACATAAAAAAAGCAGAAATCTGATTATTTTATTACATTAGAACATTCTAATTGTTTTGGAATCAAGACACACTGGAGGCATCGCAGTACTCAACTATCATGCACGAGATTTTGTTTGAAGACCAAAAGATTCATGAATCTTCTCCCAAACCTCATAGGAGTGATTAGAGCCAAGGACACGAGACAGAACAGACATAGAGAGAGTAGATTGAAGCCAAACGAGCAATGTTTGGTCCTAAACTTCCTATGCTTCATATTCAGGATTAACACGATCATTTTCAGTGTGATAACAAGGCAGAACCAAAGGATTCACAACAAATAGTTGTAACTTGTGTGATTTGATTACCAATTCAACATGTTTGTTTTCTCATGGTGAGATCATTCGCGACTCTTGATAGTACACAGCTGTACAAACTGTGTAGAATTATATAGAACAAATTAGGGGACGACAAATCTCATGGTGAGATCATTCGTGACTCTTGATAGTGGAAACAACAATGACAAAACCACAAGTTGGGCGCACTTCAGCCAATCCCAATAATCAAAGGAGTTGGGTGCACTTCAGGCAACCCTACAAAAAAAATTCAGAGCCCCTAAGATCAGGAGCCTTGATACCAACTTGAAGAGGATCAATTTGATGAGAGAAGATTTTATTCAATTGATTGATTTGAAACAATACATCAACCTCCATATATACAGAAATCTAACCCTAATGTATGGATTACAAAGATCTCAAGAATCTTCTAACATCTAACAGGACACATAATATCCTATCAACAACGTCCCTCATTATTTATCACGCAAATTTTTCATGATATTACATTCTAGATTGTACTAATATTTTTTACAATTTATATATCAATCCAACATTTCCAAACAATTTATATGTTATACAATCTTTTATTACATGTTTATATATTTAATCGTCACAAACAACCACGTTTAGACTAGTGAAAAAGAAAACATAAGGGATCAAGTTGATTAGTAAAACGTTACCTGTTCTGGCCAATGTTTGGCCCCGATATGAAGCCCAAAATCGCAATTCAAGAATATCACTAGGATTATCATTAAGTTCACTCTCACTAGAGTTTTCATCACGGCCAATTCTAGCAAGAAAGTTTTTCCATTCATCTGCAGTAAATTATGAAAACAATCCATTAATAGATGACAACTTAAAAACGATACACGAGAATGTATAGATAATAACATTATAATCAATAATGGATCCTGGATCAGAGCGCTGACCCCAAAATGGGGGATAGTGGGATGACTGCTAGGTTAATCACTATGACACATCCTGAAAGCAACTACAACAACTCCACTGCTTATCTCCATTTCTTTGAGTTAAGCAACTGTGCTTAACTTATTTTAACAATGCCAATGAGTTGAAATTGCTTAAATTGGTAGAGTTCTAGAAATTTCTAAAAAATAAATGAATCATAATAATATAAGTTTCAAAGTGTGATGTGCGCCATACCTACTAAAAAGTCACTTAAGCAACACAGCAATTTAGATGCTCTAAGAGCTCATAATAATTGCTGAAATCAGGCCAGTCCAATCCCCGTCAGCTTGCAAGATCTCAATGCTAATTTTGGTTAATTAAACAGCAGGTTTTGTACCTTTCAAAGGTATTCAAAATAGGTTCCTTTTCTTTTATGTTTCTAATTGGGTCTACTTATAAAATATATGAAAACGTTGGAACATTCCCTAAAAGTATAGGGATGAACATATTATGTAACCCAATTATTTTCAGGTTGAAAACAATCAGGTTTGGTAAGCAGTCATTACTACGGTCGCATGCTGAAGAGGAGAGTAGATTTGACAAACTATAGAGAGGAGATCCCTGGAAAACAGATTGAGTGTGGCATCTCCAATGACATCACATAATGGTGGGTTTTGCCAGCAACAGCAAGGCGAGCCGGTGATATGACAGCCACTGCACACCAGAAGACAGCTAAAGGGAGAAAGAGAGCCACTAATTGGAAAATGAAATAGCTCACCAGAAAACAGCCCTTAGATTATGAGCCTAAAAGTAATTGGCAAACCCTTTATTTGGTCACTAATAATAAAACAATAACAGGCGAGAAAGTATGTTGAGCATTTCACAGGTCCAATTTAAGACACAAATTCATCGTACAAGTGTAAATTTTACAATAGCATAACCAATCAATGCAGCTCAGGCAGAAATAGTATCAACCTGATCTGTTTAAGCCAAATTAAATCAAGCAGGACATACATTTCTACGCTGATATTCTGATAGAAGGAAATGAAGTAAAATTACCTGGATATATCTTCTGAAGGTAGAACAGAATTGATATTCCGTCTTCATTTTTCTTTAGGAGTTCAGCCATGCTATAAAGCACAATCTCAGAATAATATGGAGTGAAAACACTGCACAAACAAAAGAAAAGATAAGCACCGAAAAAATAAGGGTAATAATTTATTCAAGAGAAAAGATTTACCTGAACGATAACATCTCCCGAACTGGTTTTGCACAAGGCATCTTCATAAAAAGTGAGTTTGTGAAAAACTGTAGCCGCCGCCTGGCCTCGAGGTTTCTAGGAATGCTTGAGGCAGACTCTTTGATAGTCAGCAGTGAATACAATCTTTTGACTTGCATTTTCTGCATGTAATCAAAGGTTAAAAATTTCAAAGGCAAGTTATTTCCACAATAATATAGAAAAAGATTATTGGAGCATACTAAATCTGTATTCTTGGGCCATTTCAGCTTCGCAAACAAATGCCCTTCATCCCTAGCTTTTGTCAGTAAACTCCAGGTGTCATAATTCTCCCTGTACAAAAAACGAAAGAAAAATCAAAATTAATTCTTCCTGATGCAGGCAAGCAGGAATACAGTATTCAAAAATCAATGTATATGGAGACAACAGAAATTGCGACAAACCTCATATTTATAGAAAGGACATCGAGTCGCATAACATCATACAGATCCTGAATGGCCCTAACAGCACCCCTTTCCAGCTCAGGTGTTTCAGTCTCTCTCTGTAATATGTCAATATACTAAGTTCAGATTTCAACACCATGTTAAAATTCCATATATAAGGCACCAAATACATGAACGCATGCTTTCGCTCATGCCCACACACAAATAGATTGATAGATATACAACACATGCATAAGCCAAATTCATTCACCAGAACAGAGTGATCAAATAAATCCCTCAACAGCAACTAATGCACATACGAAATTGGGTCAACATAGGATAAATTTCTGAACACCTGATTATGAAGGCTCTAACATAATTCCAAGACAGCCTAATTTAAAAGTATCTAGTTGAGCACATTGAATAGTGCTGGTATATCTATCTAAAATCCTACTCCAAAATTTCCGAGAAACCTTAATATGCAAAAAAATATTGAGAAGCAGAGAGAATTTAGAAGGAAATCCAAATATTATTGACCTAAATGTAAAATAGTGTTTATGCAGACTGAGTAGCTTCCAAGAAGCTAAGAGACTAACTAATAACCAACAGCTATCAAGCTAACTGACCAACACTATCAGACACTAAGTGGTGTACACTATTAGACACCAACAGAAGAGATTTGTTTATTACCCTTTTTTTTTTTCAAGCAATGAAAATATCTGGGTCGGTGAGTGTAGAGCACATGATTATGAGTAAGAAAAACTATACTATGGTAGAAGTAGTGAAACAAGCTATGATACTTAACCTCGATACCTGCTATGGCCAAACTATGATACTTAACCTCATTACTTTGCTGAGCTACTAATTAATTACTGCTTCTAGCCACCACGAAATGATATTTGATCATAAAAAGATAGGCACCAGATGTGGAATGTCTATTATAAAACTCACATCCTCAACCAACATCCCTGAGGAGCTGGCCGAAGAAGCAATCCATGATCAAGGGTAAACTTTACCGCAGATTACAATCAGCTTCTTTTCAGCGAGAAAGAAAGAGCTGAGATATAATCTGACTAACTCTATTTACATTGTAGCTTAGCTTAGATTCCGTAACAGTCACATATTGTAGCACACACAAAAACCAAAACTATTATGAGTGTTAGAATAGGCTCATAGTAGGCTAAATAAGCCTTATTCAAAAGTTATTTTTTGGTAGTACCTATCTGATACTTGTCTTTTACTCTTTCCTTTCTCATTATTGTATCACAGATCTACTGTATATTAATATAACCACCTAAGGGAGACCTTTTCAAGCTCTCAAAATATATTTTTTTTTTGTTCTTTATTTTCTTAAGTATGAGAATACAGTAAGGGCTTGGACTCCTGCTTCAAGCAACCAGAACAAAGAGGGACTTTGCTTCTGCAGCTACAAGCCATTCACCATAAAGACCAGGTGAAAGCTAGGGGGTGTAGCATTGTTCGGTGTCTGTATGCATGAAATTTTATTAGCATTTGTAAGTAACTGTTAATGAGGAAGTTAGTATACCACATATAACTAGAAGAATTACAGCCTGCTGCCTTTCAAATGAACAGAGTGGAGAGGAAGAGATGTCTGGTTATTAGGAAATGAAATGAGGGGTTTTAGGCACTCGGAGGAGCACACTCAATGTTCTGCAGTGTGTCTTACTTTAGGAAAATCCGGGATTTCTTACATATTCTATCTATTAAAGTTACCAACTTTCTATCAGACATGTTCCACCGGGGTAGTTAAAGTCACACTGATAGTGTCCTGACTCAAAACTATTTATCACATGTAAATTCGTTTTCAACCACGTATAAATCATGTGAATTCTGAACTATTCTTGTATACTACAAATCGGGAATCTGAGCAGTGCATTGTCTGATTATTGCTTGGTTAGGTTGCATCCAAACCAGGGGTTGGGTCACATGACCAATTTTCTAACGTGGATATGCATTTTACTTCATGAAATTATAGGGAAAGATATGAGATCTCTCCCTCCAATGGCTTAAGTAAGATTACTTCCTAGGCTCATATTTGATCATGTGATACAAGAACATGCATACAATTATTAATTACATTAATTATTATCATTATTATTACGGATATTTTCTAATAGTAAATATATACATTGTACAAAAGCATAATTAGGAAATAAAAACCTACAGACGAATATTTCCAAAGTACCCAACTGAGAATGTCAATAAATAGAGGAAATTGTTTCTTCAAATTCAAACCACACATTAAGCTAAGTATTTGTACATGGTCAGTCTTGGAGATCACACAATGACTAAAGTCATGACCGAATTATACTATATAAGTAAGTGTAAGCATTACCTTACAAGTCGATTTTAGGTTGAGTTAGACTTAGAAGTCTATTTTTTAAAAGTCCATTTTCTAAAAGTCCGGTATCAAAATCTATCCTAACATGGTTTAATGAATTTGTGATGGAATGTGTCGGAGATCTCATAATGATTATAGACATAGCAACCTTAACTAAGAATAATTGAAAATATTAGGAGTAGGAGGTACCAAATGCATGAGTGTAAAAGTTCAAGTTTTCACCCATTTCTTTTAGCACTTTGAAAAACAAGACTAAAACTTCTATGTGAAACTCAAATTTCACATGAGATGTTCTACCGTTGGCATAATTCTGATTAAATATTGACTAAATAAATCAACGCAACACAACAAGCACAACACCTAACAATCACACTCAACAATCAGACATCTGAACAAAACCATAGACCCATCTAACAAATATTTTGTAAAAAGAAATACATACAAGACTTTATTAGAAAGTAGAAGAAAATACAAGAAAAAAACAGGGACAATTAGCCAAACTAAAACTATACTGAACAGAAATGGACACAAACCAGGATCCCCATCAACGCAGTTACTCTTGATATCACGAGAGCTAACTTGTTTAGATTGATGTCCAGATGAATACTCCTCTTTGTGATACTAGAATTAATATCATCATATATCCTTTCGACCCTAGTAATATGGAACAATTGCAAAGAAACAAGATATCAAATACCATAAATTAGGTTTATCATTTAGAGGAAAAACAACGTGATGCACTACACTATTATAACTAATACTTACCACTTCCTTCCCACATCATCTAGTATTTCTGTCAAAATGAATTTAATAGCATAGTAACACTCCTGAACGGCATACATCATATAATCATCTCGGGAAATCCTATCCCAAAGCTCATCTTGAGTATCTTTACTCTCAACAGCAATATCCCTAGCCAAAAATATCTATACAATCATGCAAAAAGAAAAATTAATCAATCCTAACAAAAAAGAAGACATAAGAGAATAAAATCAGCTAATCAGAAAAAACCAACAAACATAAATACATATACACAGAGATCTGTGATAAGGTGTAAGACCTGATTTTGTTACAGTTCACAAAACTTAGTACACTTTCAAATATAAATGTAACTTCTAAAATAAACATATGCACATTTTTTTAATATCATTATGAAACAGATTTTTCCAACTAATAAAGAGCAGTATATAACCTACAAATTTAACCAACACCATCAGAAATACGGTACAATTTAATTATATTATCAAAAACATCAATTCATATAGTAATACAAATCTGTACGGCACAGATTGTAGCCACAGTGAGGACATTCACCTTTTTCACAAACTTATTTGGATGTATCCAGCATAGAAAAAATAATAATTAGACCTACTTATAAGGTTACATCCCTCATTTTCAGCCCAATTTTATGAAGATTGAGTTCTCTAGAAACCAAAAATCTTTTAAGAGTCTATCACTTGTATTAGTAAGAAATTGTAGTAGCAACACATAAGTCAATTAAATTGTATTCATCTTAAAATTGAGAACTGAAACAACTAAAAGATGATAAGTTATGATGTGGCAAAGATCATGCGATGGTACCAGACTCAGTATTAATCACATAAAGAAATTTATAAAATGTAGAAACTGCTACCGAGAGATCAACTGATATCCTAGATATAATAGATATTAAATATATACTAGGACCAAATATTCTAGCATAAACATAAAAACGAACAATTTCAATATCTTTTTTACTTAACACTCAAAAAATGCCCTTTACACTACAACTTGACAATTATCAAAATATAACTGAATTACCTTGCTTGCAAGTAGAAAAAGTGGCCACTGAACCAACGGAAGATCCCCAGAATTCTTAGGCATTAAAAGCAACTCCATTTCGCTGACAGCAAATAAAGCATGACCATGCATGTATTAAGCATGAAGTAAAGAAAAAGTATAAACCGAGCTGAAAAATGTACAGTAGTTTCAATTACTGACAAGTTTGTTACATAATCCTCCTCCCTTAGATTTCTTATAATCTCGTTCCAAAATGGGGCAAACCGAGCAGCATCAACCTTGCTGTTCTCAACAACCTTTGGATTAAAATAATTTAATAATTAATATTTACTTCAGTTCAAAGCAAAAGGATCAGCCAAAATGAGACCAGTGTACTGTAACCTTCCCAACATAAAGAAGTTTCTTAATTGGGAGTTTAGTGCACAGGTATCAAGCAAACAAATACATGGATTTAAACTAGCAAAACGCTGACCTGAACAGAAGACTGATGGGAACTCCTGAAAACATAATATTGAGGAAAATTTATATAAGCTTATACAAACAGGAATACTATTCAAGAAGAAAAACTTAAAAAGAGAGGATATATTCTGAATAGCTATAATATAGGTAGAACACATAAGCATACAGCTATCTTCCAAATACTGAAACAGGAAAAAGTAGCATTTCACGAGCAGCACCTGTTGGGTAGAGGAACATGAAGTGTGCCCATAAAAGCACCAGGAAACTGCTCAAAAAGTTTGTGCAGTGCCTCCAATGATCTAATCTGATGAGCACATACAGCCACAAAAATAATATGGCAACTAATATTAATTTCTAAATTGTACAGGACAGGACTAGCAACAGGAAAAAAGATATAAATAATAAATAGCATACTATCAAGGAGATTTGCAGTTGGCCAACCATAACTTAAAAAAGACTACTTACCTCTCCCAGTCTATCTCTTGCACCCAGCAAGAATCCCCAGACAGCAGATACAAGTGTGTAAAACACATAAATATCTAGAAGATAAATCTGAAAGAATGAGAATAAACAAATTGGAAACAGCAACCAAAACACTCAAAAAACATAGGAAGGGGAAAGCAATTTTGCATAACAGTTAAATAGAAGGGAACAAATATAAACTATGGAATAGGGTAGAGATTTTAAGAAATCAATTTCCAGTGTCACGTTGCTGCTGATTCTATCTCTTCCATTCTTCATTTCTTAAAAAGATCCTAGAGTACTTAAACCAAGACTAATACAAGCCTCTTTCATTGGTGTTATGAAATTTATAGACAACGAAGAACAAGATCTGCTTTGATAACCATACACTAACAAATATCCTACGACATGGTTAAAAACATGATTTGTGTTGAGATAAGGATGGTAATTGTTAGACTGGTTTTATGAAGTCCAACGTGCAAGAGCTCATATTCTTAAAAGTTTTGCAGAAAATATACATCCTATAAAGGTGTCACCCTAAGTTCCTGTCTTTTGACTTCCTCCTCCTTGTCACTGGTTTAAACGCAGAACTGATGAGCAGTTAAACGTTCTCCTGGTGTATGTAGTCGTACGGGGTACTTTTAGAGATCATCAGGCTTCCATTGTAGTTTCTTTCCCTTCATATCTTGGTGTTCATAATGCCTTGTATGTGGAGGTGATGGGAGTGATTTTGGCTATGAAAGCTACTAAACTTTGGATTCGGTTTCTTGGTATCTTCAGAGTAGATAGTTGAAATGGTTAGTAAATAGTAATATCACATGCAGTCACTGTTCGCACACCTTTATAGAGGATAATCAATGCCTTGATAAACTTGTTGACTTTGACGTGAGAGCTCAAGGTTACACTTTATGAGAAAATGTTCCTTAACTTCATTTGTGCTAAGTTTTTTAGTGATAATTTTGCTTTACCCTTTTATAGGGATAGGGATTAGTGGGTCAGCTCTGATCCCCCCACTATTTTGTGTTTTCTTCTTATTTATGATAAGCCGAGGTGCTGCATATGATTGATGTTGTTTGTGGTGCCAACATATATAGTTATGCCTAAGCACTCTCACTTTCATTAAAAAAAAAAAATAGGAGACCATTCTATGTTTTTCCAACCACCAAAAAGCTTATCCAATACATTATGTGTTGACTACTAAATCAGTGTAATACTTCATAGTACTAAGTTCAGAAACTCCTGAAGATATTTTAAAGTGCTCAAAAAAGAGCTTTTCACTGAAAAACTTCTTTTGAATTCAAATAAAGCTAATCCAAACACGCTATCAGACTGCATAACAGAAACTCAGTTCCTGCATAATCAAAACATGCTATATTAACAACCCTGTAACTTCACAAAAAAATTTCAGCTCTTGTCAGACATATTTCCCCATTGAGTAAGAGATGTTAAAGGGAATAAGATATCCTCCTGTTATGATTAACATATGTGAAGAAGGGGCGGGAGGTAAAAAATCAATGGCAATGTACTCACAGCAATCACAGGAGCCCATACACTAACAACTGTCAAAGCATTATGATTATCTGCAATAGTAAAAGCATTTAGATAACTAATAATATCAAAGAGAAAACATAAAAAACAATGACCACAGCAATCACACCAATGCTTACTTTTAGAGACAAAATCGTGCCAAGAGTAAACTATATTAGTCTCTTTTATAATATCCCTGGTAGGGCCCACCAGTGGCCTAATCTACAAACCACAAAAATACAACAATCAAAACATAGAAGCATATGAGCTCACCAGTATATGTATCTTCATCTTCAAACAGCACATGAACAAATTTTTCTAATTCCACATGTATCAACAAATAAAAGGGCAGAGTTAATGTATGTATCACTAACCTGAAGAAAGTAAGCAAACGCAAATTTGGCACTTAAAATAACAAGCCACAACAGCAAATACCTGGGAAAAGAAGCACAGCATCTAATCAGTGCAACAATGCAACTTCAGCATGAAAAATTAATTACAAAGCACGCACAATTCTTAACTCTTCAATATTTAAAAGAATTAATATATCAACAATTTCAAGGTAATAATCTTGCTTTTACCACAACTTCTATTACAAATTTAAAAATGAGAAAAAAGACAAGATCTAGTGCATACTTTATGAAATCCGAACTCCTTTCATACATTCCCCGTCCCACATAATGCCGTTCCTTAACAAGTGAACAGAAAAACGACAATAAATGCAAACACATCAATCAGCATAATTCCACATTATACAATAAATGAAATTATATAATTAGCAAAAACTGAAGACATGTAATAAACCTGGCGCAACCACTTGACAAACCGAATAAAAGGCCAACGATCACATTGATTTGTTAGACGATGGCATGCTGGTATCCGCATGAGGAAACTAATAAAAAATTGGACACCAGCATAAATCCCTATGATAATAACATACAATCTGAAAACAACCGAGTTTCCATTTGTTTTACTCTCCTCCTGGAGTGCTTTTCTGCAGTCAAGCACAAACAGATGGAAATGTAAAATTACTTACAAATTGAAAAAAAAAAAAAAAAACAAAACAAACGGTGAGAAGAAAGGGAAAGAAAAAAAAAGAAGAGGGTTAGTTTTCGGTGATTTAATCTTTAAACTTCATTTTATACGTCAAACCTTTGGCTTAAGCTTTTTTTTTTTTCTTTTTTCTGATCTGTTGCTTTGATATCTACGATGAAGCTATAAAGTATTCCAG
>Ga0123340_1000224_pt1 | contig 31989 bp, 18 predicted proteins | sample SirMexnodulemix_FD_89961 | JGI IMG/M metagenome (GOLD analysis project Ga0123340, IMG submission 89961) | Root nodule microbial communities of legume samples collected from Mexico - Siratro Mexico nodule mix | ecosystem: Host-associated > Plants > Roots > Nodule | place: Mexico: Nepantla...
ATATATATATTTACGAGTACAAAAAATAAAAAATAAAAGTAATATATTTAGATGGACTAAACAAATAGTATATTTAAGCGTCACACTTAGATTAATTAACTACTAAAGATAAATAACTTAAAAAAGATAATTTGGATTAACATCGTCTTTCCTCCCAGAGAACATATTATGATGAAATAACGTAAGTTTTTTTTCTTACTTATGTCGAAAATTTTTGTTTGCCTTTTTCTAGATTGTTGAACACTATAAAGGTATTTATGTTGACCACAATCATTTGTTTAAGAAATGGCTAAATTAATCGATTTTAGCAGCAATATAATTTATTACTCTTTTTTCCATTCAACTTAAAGAGTCAGTAGAATTTGATTTTCCTTCAACTTAAAAATATTGTTTGTGATTCTCAATCTTTATTACATCTATAAATCATTGACCATTAGTGTTATTTTTTAATTGTTGATATTCCTTGTTGGAAAATGATTAGATTTTTCAGTAATTATTTTTTTTATTCTTGTATAGTAAATACGTGACTTTTGTTTCTAATCTTTGTAAATATATTACTTTCTTTTTTTCTTTCGTTTTTGACAAACTTAGTTTTTTGTTCTTATCCCTAAGTAAACATATATGTAATTGTTCATTTTAATTCTCCTAAACATATATTTTTTCAATCCTTATAAAATTGTAATTTTTTATTAGTTTTTTTCGAAATATATCGTGATTTTAGTATATGATAATATTATATAGACGGTACTAAGCGCATTAATATTATTAAATCTATGCAAATAAATTAACATGTTATTATTAGTTTGTTCGGGAAGTCTTTTCAACTTAATAAGACTGTTCCATGTTAATTTCTTTTAGAAATATTTATTTAGTATTCAGAGTTCTCTATTATCATTGGAGGTGTAAGATATTTGTAAAAATACTCTAATGATCTAAGTTAATATTTTTTTTTAATATGAATGTTTTTAAGGTTTTTTTCCTCTCTTATTATCTGTGAGGTGGTGTCCTATTTATTTGATCTTGTAGTGGACTTTTACTCATGGACTCTACAAAGGTCTTAATTTTTTCATGTCCATTATTAAATATTATTAAATGTGATAATAAAGATGATAACCCAAATTAATGAAGGACGATAAACCATATTAACTTACTAATTACATTGATTATTAATAATTCATAGTTTGACATGTCACAATGATTGTACATTATACCAAGATTAGGAGAATTTTTATCTTGATTCTTTATAAGCTAGTCGATTCTTCCGACATTTAGTCGATACATTGAAATATAGGGTTGTGATTTACTAAATATTGTTTTATATTGTACACTAGCCCCTTTAAGCTTAAAGGACTTTTGTAATGTGGTGTAAAGCATAATAAGCTCTAAAATCTAAAAAGATATGAAAAACTTCGAGATCACATTAGGTTTCTTTGCCTAATAAATGTGTTGTTAGAATGGTAGGGTTTGGATATGAAAGGTCGCGTCATTAGATTGGAATTGATCTAATTCCTGGCACATAATGTCATTTCGTTAGACTCCACTGGTTACGACCTATGAACATGGGTTGCATTCTTTTTTTGGACCACCATTTTCTACATTCTTGTCTGAGATTTAAAGAGTTACTCTTTTACTTTTCTAGGTTTTACGATGTTATTTTCAGCATGCAATCAATGCTGCATAATAGTATTTCAAGTTTCGAGGAGTTTTTGAGGTCATATAATGGTGTGTTTAGGTTTAAGTTTGTCGAAGAGGTCATTCATTTAAGTTCGGTTGAGATTACCTCCCTTGTTTCCAAAGAATCGACATTTGAAGTAGTCACAGTGGATGTTGAGGTAACCAAAAAGGTTCTTGATATCATTGCCGAAGAAGATGTGGAAAGGGTCGAAGAGAGCTCTTCTAAGGTCAGGGTATGAGTGGGTTGACTATAATGTCCAAGAATATTTTTCACAATACAGGTGGTCATCATTCCTTCGTTCCTTTGGATTTTAGTGTCAATACCTTAGAAGAAGGTGTCGAAGATTTCAGCAATGCAAAGCAATTGATAATGTATGTCATGGTCGTGAAGAGTTGGCCAATGACTTTTTCATCTTCTATGCTTGTTTTTTGACAAATGTGCATGTGAGATTTCTGTTAGATGCATTTAAAATGGGAGTTCTATGAGTATTAAAGGTGGCTCCTACACAACTTCATCCTAATAGCTAGGTTGCCTTATAGACATTTTGACTATTATGCTTGGCACTACATGTGAAGGCTATTTTCCAACTATTTTGTACTTTTATAGTACTCATCCTAGAAAGAGTGTGGGTTGGATTTTCCCTGTCGGTCAAGTTAAGTTATGTTTTCTCCTACCCTATACTTCATATAAGAATTTTAAAGGAATATTTTTTAAAATAGTAATAGAAGAAAGAGGTTGAGGTCATTTATGTGAGAAGGATAAACCATAATTTCTTTTTTACTAGATAAGGAATCCGATTAGGTATAACTCTCGATCGAAAAATCTAATGACAGTCGAGGACTTGGCAACTCTTTCCTTGATTGAATAACTTTCGAAGAAGTTATCAACCCAAAAACTCCTCGGTGTTTACTTGTCGCCTCATCATTAAGACAATCTTGATGGTATGTGTTGTTTTTCTTTTCGTTGCGTCTTGCTCGATTTTAACTTTGCTGAATTTCTCCCCTATTATAGATATAATAGGTTTTGCTACTCAGAGAGGGAAGGCCTATTGCAAAAAGCTTTGCCTAAGTCATCAACCTTCCTTGGCCAAGAAGCAAAAAAAGGTTGTGATTCCTGTAACTGCTCATGTGGAAGTCTATACTACTGTTGCTTGTCCTCCACTTGACAATGTCAAGAGGAGGCATAAGAAGAAAGAAAAGTCTTCCTTGAGATTGCCCAAATAGAGTCGTCGAGGTCCAGGGGAAACATTCACATTTTTTCCCAACAAATTATTTGGAACCGAATTGAGGGTCACTAGAAAAATGACCTTCAGTCTTAAAAGTGTCAAGAGGGAATTGTACCTGTTGACTTCTCCAACGGAATTAATTGAAGTGCTAGTGGAATTTTCTGGTAGCACCATGTTAATTGGATCTTCGTTAGATGGGGAATTATCCAAGATCACCATGACTTCCAAAATGGAGAAACTCAAGAAATAACTAGTGGAGTTGTCTAGCTCTTTACAAGATTCTTTTCCAGAAAACGTGCCACTAAGTAATAAGGTAAAAACTTTTGAGGATGTCCATTCCCGGTGTGGTTCAGAAAAGTTCACCTTATCAACAAAGGTGGTCAAGTTGACTATGGATGAAAAGAAACTCTATGAAGAAGTGGAGGGTTTGTGGCAAAGCTATACTAATATGACTCTTTCACATCACACTAAATAGATGAGAAACAAGCGATTAAAGAAAGATCTTCAAATGGCACAACAATTCGTGCTTGAACAGAACAAACTTGGTTTTGTGACAGCATTGCAACAGGTTGTTTATTTCTACAACATCCTCATAGACTGAGACGATTTTGATGCTGGAAAAGATTCTTATAAGGGAAAATTAATTCTAGTGGAAGAGATTCCGAACGAAGAGGAAGAGGTGACTCCTAAGAATGATAGATTCAAAATTATAGAATGAAGAAGTAAAGTATGGTCGTTAGTGCCTTTTTTGTTTTGTCTTTGAGATATTTTAGTTTAGTTTTTGGTTGTTTTGTTTTGTATATTGGCCCATTGTCAATATTATTAATATAATCTCAGGCTTTTTGCTACTATTTTGTTTGGTTATCAAGTTTAATTTTAACTTTAAGTTTGGCTAGATAAGGTACCTCAAATTTATTCAACCTTACTTTGTTGTCCGCAAAGGATAAAGTACATAGACTTTTCAAAAGATGCATTAGAGTTAGAATTTTCTTAAAAAAGAAGGGTATAATGAAAGGACTTCTCAAGAGGATTTACTTAAGTGAAAACTTACATAATAGAGAAGGGTAGAATGAAAATACATCTCAAGAGGGATTCACTTACATGAAAACTTCCTTGACCGAGAATGATAGAATGAAAAGACTTATCGGGAGGGATTCACTTAGATGAAAACTTCCTTGGTTGAGAAGGATAAATGAAAACTTTCATGTTGTGTATTGGAAAGTCCAGTAATGCTTTTATTTCAAATATTTACATTCATATTTCGTTAAGTGAAACTTGATATGAGTGACATTCCAAGTTCTCGGTATTCTTCTCCATCTAAACCATTTCAACCGATAACTCCACTATTAGGATATTCCTTAACTCTAATGGGTCCTTCCCACCTAACTTGGTGCAAAATTTTCTTCAAGTCTATTTTTCCGAGCATCACTTGTGATGCACCAGATGAGATCACCTTCATGAAAATATCTTGGTCCAGCTTTGGCATTGTACCTACAAGCTGCTTCTTGCTTACACATTTCTTCTTGTATTCTTGCTTTATCTCTCATTTTGCTCTAAGAGGTATAATTCAATATGTAAATTAGCATTATTAATTCATCTATCATCGGATTGTTGGTTCTCCCACTTCAACCGATAGCGTTGCATCAATTCTGTATGTAAGGTTATAAGGAGTCACTAGTGGTAAACTATAGAGTACATTTGTAAGCCCATAATATCTCTCGTAACTCTTCAACCTATCTTCCTTTTGTCACCCCAAGTCTTTTTTTGAGTTTGATAACTACCTTGTTGGTCGATTTTGCTTGGCCATTGTTTATGGATGTTCCAAAAAACTTGTTAGATGTCTTATGTCGAAATTATCATAGAATTCAATAAGTTTTTTATTTGTCAATTATCTCCCATTACCAATGACGATCGAATGAGGCATTTTGAAGTGACAAATAATCTTTCATACAAAACTTTGAACTTACCAAAATGTAATTTAGGCTAAAGATTGTGCCTCAATCCACTTAGTAAACTAGTCAACAATGATTATTAAGAATTTACATTGTCCAAATGTTGAGAGAAATGATCCCACAATATCCATTCTCCATATATCAAATGGCCATGGTGAAGCGATGGCTTGTAAATCTCTAGAAGGGGTGTAAATTAAGTTGCCATGTTCTTGACATCTTTTACATCGTTTAACATACTTGTCAGAGTAGACTCAAAGAGTTGGCTAGTAATATTTGTTCCTAATTATTCGCGCAACCATAGTTTTCTTCATGAATATTACCCGCATATACTGTTATGATTCTCATTCATTATATACTTGACTTGTTCTTTGGCGACTCATTTGAGAATGGGCCTTGTGTAACCCTTCTTGTAAAGATGTTCTCCTATTAATACAAAATGTGTGACTATCTTTGCTATCTCTTGACTAAAACGGTTCTGATCCTCAAGTTTTGCTGTTAAGTATTCCTTAATAGGTTGCATCCATCCCTATTGGCTATGAATATCATCATAAAATCATCTATAACTATGGTAAGCTTACGTAATATTTGTTGGATTATTGTGTCATAACCTCATTTCTTCTTTTCACTGGTTAGCTTTGCTAATAGGTCTACTTGATGTTTTAAAGTTAAAATCTAAAGCCTATTCCAATAATATATTTATAGACCTTTAAGCATATCCCTGCTCCGTTTCCTTTCTTATTAGATGATCCACAAACATATAGTTCCAATGTGTCATTATCATTGATATGGTCATTTTGTAGCTCGATAGTGAAGTTGGCCAAACATTGAAATTTGATTGGACCGCATGGTTCATATTTAATTCTGAATTTAGACTACTTGATTGACCAGACAATTATTCTTCCTGCTACTAACGACAATAGATTTTTTGTGAAAATAGATCATAAGTATCTTGATCCATATATAAGTGTTTGGGCAACTTTCTCAATAAGTTGATACCTCATTTCAGCATCTCGAAGGACTCAACTCAAAATAAATTGGTTGTTGTTTCGAGGTATCTTATATTAATGTTGCACTGACTTCATCTTCATAAACTGAGAGATAAAGAAGGAGGTCTTTTCATAATATTGGCTTACAAAGAACTGGAGGGGATGCCAAGAATGCTCAAATTTTTCTAGAGACCACTTCCTACTTCTCATCCGACTTGAAACTCTTAGTCTTATTAATCTAACATTTGACGAGTTTTCTCAGATAATTTAGGCAAGAATTAGGATAATGATGTTAGGCGGCCAACCAACCATTGAACCTTCTTCACATTTACTAGACATCTGATATTGATTATTCTGTGACACTTGTTTGGATTAGATTCAATACCTTGTTTGGTTAGCATAAACCACATGAATTTTTTGCCTTCATCCCGAAAGACACAGTTCTCAGGGTTTAATGTGCCATACTTTCTTAACTGGGAGAATAATTTGGCCAAGTCGCTCACGTGCTAATGAAAGTTAGCCGACTTGACCACATGTCATTGACATAAACCTCCATATTGCCAACTACCTATTCTCGAAACATCCTATTTATATAAGTCTATGATATGTAGCTTTCGCATTCCTTAGTCCAAAAGTTATAACTTCATAATAGTAATTTGTTGTTTCAGCCATGAAAGTTTGTTTTCTCATTATCCGATGGATACGTTAGGATTTAACTGTATCCAAAGTAAGCATCCAAGAAACTCAAGATTTGGTGGCTAGTCACCCATCAATTAGGCGATCTATAGTAGGGAGGAGGTAAGCATATTTTGGATAGATTTTATTTAGATCGATATAGTCTGTACACATTCGTCACTTCCCACCATTTCTTTTTTTTTTTTTATTAAAATGTAGATTGAACTTCTCAAATGGACCCAACCATCAACAATTTTTCATCTTCTTTGTTTGCTGCTAACCTCCTATCCTCACCCAACCTTCTTTTCTTTAGTTAGACTAACCGAGCTTCTTTATTGATTAACGACTTTTGAGAAATGATTCGAGAATCAATTCCTAGTATATTGGTAGTTGGCCATGCAAATAAATCTTAGTTTTCTGCAATGATTTAATCAATTCTTTGATAGCCTACCCTTTTAGATGTCCTCCTATTTTTGTTTTTGGCCCTTTAATCCCTATTTGAGATGGGGTTGGTTCCATCCTATCCTGATACTTTGTTCTCGAGTCTCGTGGCATAGCGATATCCTCCTTCTAATTTCACCTTTAGTCCGACATGTAACTCATGGTGGATGAACTCCAAAATTCGCATCCCAACATTTTGAAGTCCTTCCCTTATCTACATAGATAGTTATTATTTCATTTTGATTTGAGGAGAACTTCATAACGAAATGAGAAGTGGAAACCATTGCTTTGAAACCATTGGTTTGAGAGTGTTTAATGATCATTGCTTGATATGGATGTTAGGACCTTGATAAACTCAATAGGTGTTTTCAAACTCAAAACCCATGGAAGATGTAGTTGCACTGGCAGAAGCAATGAAGAACAAGGTTAGAACCCATTTGACAAACATGGTTTACACCTTAAAAACAAGAGAAATAAAGGAATTGAAAACAAAAATGGATTAAAGAAAGAAGTATGAAAGAATATGCCATCTTGAGAAAAGAACTCCAAGGATAAGTGTAAGAAGATTCACCACTTGAGAAAGTTTCTCAAGATAAGAACCAAGATAAGAGAAGAGAATAACTCAGACTCTCTCACAAATTCTCACAAAGGAGTTTTCATTTACTTCAAGATGTGATTTACAAAGAGAGAGCACTCCTTTATATAGAGAGGAGGTTAGACCAAGGTAGAAGAAGGGAGAAGACAAATGAAGTTAATTGTGCTAATCAAGATTCAACTGACTTAACTATGTTTAGCATCTCAAATCCCTTAAAATTAGGGAAAGCACACGGTAGTTCTTAAAAATTACATGTGAAAAACAATGATGACTTGGAGAAACATGCATATGTTGCGCCACATTAAGAGTTCCAAGAGTTACAAATGTGTCTTGAAAGCTTTAAGAGTCAAATGGAGAAATCCAACCAGCCCTTGTGCTAATGTGAGTGCAATGTGTTAGTTTAAAAGCTCCAAAGGAAACTTCTAACTGTCTACAAATTTGATTATGATTTCTCAAGTTGCAACTGTCAAGTACTTACTTCTCTCAAGTTCATGATAAAATCTAAGTACTAGCCATAAACAATCCTCTAATCTCATCTTCTTTGATATTTTCCCTTTCATTTCTTCTTCTACATCTTTATTTGACATCTTTCTTTCTTTATTCTTATTATCTCCTCTTCTCTTTCTTTAACAAGTTCTTCTTGATCATTATTTATATCATCACCCGAACAAGGTCATACTTGCTTTGGTAGTCAATGAAGACACGAGGCTTGAATAGTTAGATATGAAAACACATTTTCTTCATGGCCACTTGGAGGAAGATATTTTAATGTGTCAATTATATGGTTTTGAGATGGAGCACAAGTAGGACTGGGTGTGTAAGTGGAAAAGGTTGTGGTACAGACTGAAACAACCTCATACGTAATAGTATAAGATATTTGATCAATTCGTTATTGCTCAAGACTATGAAAAAAGTCCTTATGATCCATGCTCTACCATTTAAAGGTGGAGTATAATGAGCTTGCATATCTATTGTATGTATATAACATATTGATAACATCTCAAGACGAGGTTGAGATCAGAGAATTGAAGTCATTGTTAGAATATAAATTCTAAATGAAGGATATGGGCATTGTAAAAGTGATTTTGGAATTAATATCAAGAGGGATCGAGCATATATAAGAAGGGTTTTTTTTTTATTTTTTTTTATTTTTTGCATTCAAAAAACTACATCCAAAAGGTGTCGAGACATTTTAGGATTGAGTGTGCTAAACTTATAATCACACGTTTGACAACATTTGTATATCTTTAAGAGCTCAATACTACTTAGACTAAAAGGGAGAAGGAATACTTGTCTTTTGTTCCTTATACTAAGTGTAGTGGGAAACTTTATGTACGAGATAATGTGCATTAAACCAAATCTTGTCAAGTTTTTACTTTGACGAGCATGTGTGTGAGTAAATCTAGGAATAAGAACTGACAGGTGATAAAAATGAATTTATTTGAAGGGGATCAAAGACATTGGAATTATCTAAAAGGTGATTCACAATATGTTGTGATAGGATTTTTTGACTTTGTCTTTGCAACAAACTTGGATGCTAGACATTCCATTTCTAGTTATACTTTCATAATTGGTACCTCTAGTAAGTTGGAAAACTATTTTCTATCCAACATTGATTTTGTCGACCACGGAGGCGAAGTACATGGCATTGATGTTGATAGAGAGGCAAAAGGAAGGCGTATGATTAAAGGGTCCGATGTTATATAGGGTTTGCTCAAGGAAAGACAATCTTTTTCTATAATAGTTTAAATGCAATATGTTTGGCTAAAGTTCAACAGGGTAGGCCGAAGATCAATATGTTCACACAAAGGACATGATTAAAGTGATGAAGATTGCCACCAAAGATAATTCCATATATGTTTTCACATAAGTTAGTTCTTAGCGGAAATTCATGCATTACTTGGTTTAGTTGAATGTTGAATGTTGATTGTCTAGAAATTCTAACGAAAAACAATTGTAGTCAAAGACAGAGAGTTTATAGGATATTATTTAGCTTTAGAACATTTCATAGCATATATTGATATCAGACAAATATTAGACTTATGCTAGTTGGTAATTTATCAAATTTGTAACCATTTTAGTGTAGTTAGTTAGAAGACCGTGAGTGCTTCTAATTAAGTCATAATTGTCTCATACTTTATATGTAAGAGTAAGAGTAACCAAGGATATTGTTGGGGATGCTTGGTATAGACCAATATCTATACATGAAACAGTCTCTTATATCTTATCTTACGTTGTGTTTTCTTTATTCTATGTCTTTAAAAAGTTTAATTCACTATGATGATGGCAGTAATGCTTATTATTCTTGAACACAATTCAATCTTTGGTGTACAATAGATAATATTAAATATGTTCCCTGCAACACTCAATTTTCTAAAATCTTTACACTAATAAAAAATTAATAATAGAAACTAAAACATAGACACAAAAAAAATCCAGAGAGATTAAGGCTATCTTTTCTGCAGGTTTTTATTTAACTTTTACCGGCTAAAAGCTTCTTTCTTGATTTACAGGAGAACAGGAAAACCAATCAACCACAGCTAGTGTATGAGTCCAACTTGTATAATATTCTTCAAGGAGGAAGTAAGTTAACACAAGCTCAAAAGTGTGTTGAACTCCAAATGCTGTTGCAACAGTTTCCATGTATTGTGTTAATAGATTCTGATTCCAAGTACTTATGGAATTGAAGGTGGAATTCCTAGAATGAAATGGTGTGGTACTGATGGGGAAAATAATGTTCTTGTTATTGAACTTCTGGGACCGAGTCTTGAAGATCTCTTTTACTTCTGTGGGAATAAATTATCACTCAAAACAGTTTTGATGTTGGCTGATCAAATGGTAATCACTGATTCATTTCTAGGACCTATTTCTTAGTATTCTAGGCAGATTGAAGACAAATTCTGCAATTTAGGATGTTATACTATTTTATCTATGCTATTGTGACAGTTTGGATGTAGGTATGATTAATTACTTGTTATAGTGGTGATAACATAATCAAATGAAGATAAAAAAATAAGTAAAATTTCTATCAGGATAACAAGTATGATTTTTAGAAATGAAAAACAAAATTATAATTTTTTGTTGATTTTATAAAAAAATACAAATATTTGGGAATTAAGTAAAATTTCATTTTAATTCCCTTTTTTCTCAATTTATTTCGTTTAGCAAATTGTATTTAAGTTATTTATTTCCAATAATTAGGATATGCTTACTCATTTTCTTCAATTTTCATACGGTTCAACCTCTCTTAATTTCACAATGTTGTAGCTTGCACTTCCTTCCACGCCATGTTTTGAAAACTAAATATATTTATTTAGAAGTAAAAATTCAAATGCACCTAAATCTTATTTTGTTTAATTGAGTACAGCTTACACGGATAGAATATTTGCACTCCAAAGGATTTTTGCATAGAGACATCAAACCAGATAACTTCCTTATGGGTCTTGGAAAGAAAGCAAATCAGGTATTGCGTCAACAGCATTATTTTATCCTTTTCAATTACTAATTTAAATATGTGTGGATAAATTTTTTACTTTAATATTTTTAAAACTAAATTCTCATTTTGGATTTTTGGTGTAGTCCTTCTATTATACTTTCAAATATATTTTAATTTTGATATTTTAAAATATTAATTTTCTTAATATATTAAAAGTTGTATATTTTAAAAACACGTTAAAAGAATAGCTCAAAAAGTCAAACAGACATATTTCTTTAACTTTCAAAACTTTTAATATATAATTAATGCAATCTGTAATACTCTCAGATTTACATGATTGACTTTGGACTGGCAAAAAGATACAGGGATCCTATCACAAATAAGCATATACCTTACAGGTACATGTATTTTTATGTTTGGTTTTACTATTTTATCTAATCTCTTAATTGTTACAGATCATATTTACCATGTGTGGTGCGTGTAAGGATGGTATAAGGAAGATACTCTGTTGGGGAAATAGATTAGAGTCCAGGTCCATTAATTATGGAACATCCCATTTTAGTACAGTTTAGGAATAGTAGATTAAAATTAAAGATATTTTATCCTCTGCAACTCCTTTATCTCTGTTTATTCTTATATTATATATACGTAGAAGTTTATAATTGTTAAAATTTTTTATACTGGTCCATACAGTAATGTTGCAAAACTATCTGATATAAAAGTAGATGCATATTATTGCTAAAAGCCTTTCAACTTGTAATTTATGAAATTCTAAATAATTTTTTATCTTTAAGCCTTTCAACTTGTAGTTTATGAAATTAGAAATAATTTTTTATCTTTAAATTATTTTATAAGAATTCCTTGTGCTTTATTGGACTAAATTTAGCTACATTGGAACGATATTTTGGTACTGAATATTTGAGAGAAGACTATAATTTTGGAAGAGGAGAGTATTTATATAATTAATCACTTCTAGTTTTGTTGGCTTGATACAAATTCGAAAATACCCATTCTATTTATACCAGTTACTTTTCATAAAGTTTCGGAGTTTGCACATAATCTTATGACTATAAGTGTTTTTAGAGCTTTTTCCACAAATTAATCAATTTAAATTTCAGATACTCTATAATTATCTCCTAAATATATCTTTATAGAATATATTTATAGAATACTTTTCTAGTTTGTACATACATATTTACAAATTGGACTTTTAGTTAATTAAAACAACTGTCCAAAATTAAATTAATTTGCATTTAATTTTATTACTCCAATCAAAATTCACAATATAATAAAGTCTTCTACTTAATCAGAAGTCTTTATATACTTACACTGTATATCCTTTGCACTCTCTAATATTATGATCGCACATAAGCATATTATAAATTTCATCATAGTAAACTAAGTTCTTAGAATAAGTTATGTTTGACTTGTTATTCACCAAAATCTTGGTTGACTTTTCTTCTTTGACAAACCCAATTTTTTTAACAAATTTTATATGAAAGTTGTATTGCAAACACACAACGTATTAACCATATACTTACTTAAAAACTACCAATCAATTACTGTTTCCTATAAAATGGAGGATCTTGATCAATAATTTTGGAGGATTAAAATAATATATTCAAATTAAGTGTAGTTTTAATATTCAATCTTCATAAAGCCACTAAAGTCTATTTTCCACATGTTGCAAGGTAGTGTGGGCAAGTTTCTTTCATTATCACACGCGTACTAAACTACCCTTACCTTATACGTAAAGGATACGAAACAATTACATTGTCCTTAAGTAACAACACATTATTCTCGGAAGAAGAAACATCATAAGTGGTGGATCTAACATTGGGATTGGCGAGTCAAGACTCCCCCGGTCCCTATTAAGATCCGCCACTATTGCCATGCATAACATAAATCTTTTGTGCGTGTGGTCATCCATATCTCTACTTTAAATTATTATCAATATATCAAAGAAGCATGTAATCATCAAAGATATAGTACAAGCTAAAATTTGTTGTACTATAGAATCTCTTTGTCACCTTCCATTGAGTGGATGTTAAATTTTCTGGATAGTGATTGACAACTCCAATTGCATAGAGAATATATTAATTACCATAATGTTCCAACAAAACTCTTAAAAAGTGTTGGATTACTCTTAATCCCCCCCTTGTGCTTTGATAACATGATTTTAGATTCCATCGGTGTGTCGATAATATTAGAGAAATCCATATAGAATTTCTTAATCACCTCTTTTGCATAGGCTCTTAAGTGATGAAGATGATTTTGTTTTCTTGCTTTACTTCAATTTTGATGTAGTAAGGTGTGATACAAATTTTAGTCATCTCAAACTCTTTTGTCACCTCTTTCGTAAACTCCTTCAACATTCTTAGATTCTACATGTGAAAACTAAGTCATTTATATACAAGCACACATTTAAAACATCATTATTGAGGTCTTACAACTTGTTTTAGCCCATATAGTGTATTTTTTTTAAACTTTAAGACCTTATCTTCTTGTCCCTTGACTTTATATCTTTGATATTGTTTAATAGACTTCATCTTCAAGAAATTCATTAAGGAAGGAATATTTGACATCCATTGTATGTAACTTTCAATTATTTTCACCTGCTAGTAAAATAATTTGTCTTAGAATTTTCAGTTGAGAAATGAGGACGAATACCTCAAAAAAATTGATACCAACCATTTAGTTGTTGCCTTTTGTCATAATTCTTGTCTTCTATCTTTCAACTTCGCTCTTGGCATTCTTCTTACCTTTATACACCCATTTGACACTCATTTTATGTCCCTTTGAAAGTAAAACTAATTTCCATGTGTCATTCCTCTCTTTGATTTCTTCGACCACAACTTTTTCTAGTTCTTGTTCTTTATGGTTTTTTTTAAATTTCTTTATAACTTTTTCGTAAGCTACTAAAGCTTGAAATTAATTTCACTTTAGATTTTAAGTTCTTGAACCTTTCTACTTAGTGAAGTTGGTAGGGTAATAAGCTCCTTTGTTTCTTGGTTTATCTTTGATTTCTCTAGCATCTTCTTATAAACATAGAAATAATTTTTAGTTTCCATCATGTGGTACTCAGTTCCATTCTCTTTCTTTATTGAAAATAACACACACTTCCTTGTTTTACGATTACAAAGCTTATAGCCTTTGGGATTCAACTAATAAATGATGGAGATTTAATTCTTGCTTTTATAATCCAAGTTTCTTCTTTTCTCATCAGGTGTGTATACATGAGTAATACTTCAAAGATTCTTACATAGGAATATTAGGCTTTCTTTCATGCTTCTTGTGGTGCTTTCTTTCTACTCTTGTTGAAGGCTGGTTAGAGAGGTCAAGTATACAAGCCACTGCTAACAAAAACTCCTTTGCTAGTCTCTTACTCTTGAGCATGCTCATAACCATGTTCAATTTTTTTTTAAATCTTCCTTCCTACTACATATTGTTGTAATACTAGTAAATGCATCGAATTTCATGTTTCATAATACTTTTGAAATTCTTTTGATGTGAACTCTTCCCTGTGATCACATCGCATGTCCTTGATATCTAGACCGTTTTATTTCTCACAATGGACCTTTATTTCATGAAATTCTCAAACACCTATGTTTTAATCTTTAAAAAACTAACCACATATGTTTTTCTTGAAAAATAAATAATGAAAGCAATAAAGCATTATTCTTAAAAAGTGAGCTTGGCTTGATCGAGCTACATTTATTTGTATATAAAAATTCCATTAACCATTTGGAAATGATTTCTTCAATTGATTTCCAAGTAAATTCCTTTTCAAACTTGATTAACTTGACTAATGTAAGGTAATCCTTTCACCATTTCCTTGTTTGAGAGAAAGTCTAATCCTCTAAAATTCGAATGCCCAAATTGAAGGTGCTAAAGCCACAAAATTTCCTTGTAGCACATCTTGAGACATTTTGCAAAATTAAATGTTCAACACCAACATTTTGTTTCTTGACATTGACATCGTAACAATCAAGTTACTTGTATTGTCTATAATAGACATGTTATTTTCTTTTATGCTAATAACATGTGATCACCATTCTTTAAATGAATAACAATGTTACATTTTCCTTTCACTTGTGTCTTAGATTCATCTCTAAAGGATGCATTATCACTCACCAATTCATTAACCTCCACAACATGCTTATTTTTTCTACAATATGATTGCTTGTTTGGAGTCTAAGTATCGAATTCTATCTTCACTATGTTCATTTTCCATACAAAGCATCAATAAGGTTTTATCGTATTTACTTGTTTCTTCAATATATTGTCCTTCTTTTAAACGATATTGTTTCTAGGTGCTCTACATTCAAAATTATAGTGAGAAAACTTCTTACACATTAAACTTGTCATACATTGATAATGATTTGTCTTGTCCACAACCTCTTATTGAGTTTCATCCTCTTTGTAAATTGTTGTCATCATCATAGGGTCTACAACTTCATCCTTGTCCACAATCTCCATAGTGACTTCTTCCTTATCCTCAATTGCAACCATGGCTTTATCCTTGTAAACTTCAATTATTGTGACCATATTCTTTGCTCTATGATCCTTTCCTTTTTCTTCTCCTATTCATACTTTTTTAATAAGTTTGAATGTTGTTCACAATTTATAGCCTCAAAGTCTTCTGTTTCTTCAACGGTGGTGTCAGTATGTTCAAACTTTATATCTAATGATGTAATAATTTTCTCCATATTTTTTTACACCATTTCCCTTGAGTTGATTAGTGACCGTTTAAACTCTAGAGAAATAATCGATACAATTTTACATTCTTTCATATGAAATGTTACAAATTTGGCTATTAAATTTTGAAGACATCCTTCTTTACTAGATACTTTTCCTAAGTTTGACGATTTTTCCATTCTTCATTTTTCCAACTTTGCTTCTGATATATTATCATTATCTAATCTTTGATATATTAAATAGAGAGTCTTCTTAATTATCTTTCTTGAGTCTTAAAATTATCCCTTTGAGTTCGAGAAAGATTAACCTCATTCTTTGGCTTAGTTATCATAATTATCTCACAAACATCTTGTACACTAAAAGAGCCTTCATCTTGAATTGCGACTTAAATAAGAACCATGCCTTTGTAACCCTCATTTTAGATTAGATCTTTGATTATGATTTGTAGGAATGCTATTATTAGTGAAGGAAATGTTTGAGAATGAGAAATACTAGTATTTTGGACAAAGAGGTGATTAAAATTGGTCACTTTCTAGTTTTTTGACTTTGCAAAAACTCTAGGACAACTACCCTTTTGATACTAATGAATTTTTATATACATATGGTTAGTATTTTTCCACCACGTACTTAATTTCATGGTTCTAGAACTTTTTCCACAAATGCTAGCTACTACTTTAAAACAACATCCTAAAGATATCTTTAAAGAACATGTTTCTAGAATGCCTCTTCATAACATACTAAAAGTATTTAAAATTTGGATTTTTTTTGTTAACTATGATAAATAAGGACCAGAATCAAGTTATATTTTAAGTCTGAGTATTGATGCTGAAAGTTTATTTTTACATTGATAAATTCATCTAGAGAGAACAAAGGCTTAACAGGGACTGCACGTTATGCAAGCTACAATACTCACTCAGGAATTGGTAAGTACAAAGATTTTTTCCTTATTTTTTCTCTATAGATTGTAACCTACAATCTCCCTCAAAAATTTTGTTTTACTTATTTAGAGCAAAGTCGTCGGGATGATTTGGAGTCTCTTGGCTATGTTTTAATGTACTTTCTAAGAGGAAGGTATGTGTAATCTTATTGAATGTAATCTTAAGAGGAATCCTGATTTAATAAAAAAATGAGCATTAGTTGCAAATGTTTTCCAACTATGCATGCTTTGACTACTTGGTTCTTGAATTCTTCTAGTCTTCCGTGGCAAGGTTTGCAAGCTGTCACCAAAAGACAAAAGTATGATAAAATTTGCAAGAAGAAGTTATCAACACCGATTGAGGTGTGTTCATCAACCATTTTCACTTTTACCAACACTAATTCTTTTTCTTAAATTGTATATAAACAATTTATATGATGCATTTATGGTCTACAAATTACTTCTAAAATTGGAATAGAGTTTGTTTGGTGTAGATTTTCCTTTACAATTCCATTATTTTAATTTTTGTCTTTATTTATTTGGGTTGAATAACGAGGGACAAGTCAAAGTATGTTAACCAAGGAGAAGCAAATGATTCTAAGAATTAAAAAAACTTTGGGTAACTTAGTTTTAAAGACTTGAATTCTTGACTACATAATCAAATTATTAGTTTTTAAAATGGTATTAATGGTTTAATAAATGTTTAACTAATCATCAGAAAGACTTTCCTATTAAACTTTTTGTTATACATATAAGTTTAATGACTACATTTTATCTTCTTAGGTACTTTGCAAATCATATCCGGTGGAGTTTGCTTCTTACTTTCATTATTGTCGCTCTTTGACATTTGATCAACGACCAGATTATGGTCTTTTGAAGCGTCTATTCCGTAATTTGTTTACTCGTGCAGGTATTTACTTTGATTTATCACATGCAATTCATGCCATGTTGTAGAAGTTTTTTTTTTTTTTTTTTTTTTTAAATAAAAGACTCATGTTAGGCATCACTATGTATTATGACATCTTAGCTAGGATGACACCTCAAAACCCACTAATCATTTGTCATCATAGGTAAAACATATTATTAAATAAAAATAAGAAGAAAAAATAACAAAAACCATGGGAGACCATACCAAACCCATACAAAAAAAAAAAAGAACAAACTCTCTACAAATGAAACGAAGGGAGTTGGAACATATTATGAAAAAAGTTCAGCCTAATACAGTCATGTAAAGTAGAAAACCAAGAAAAGTCAATCCTAATTTTCTCACCTAAATTAGCCAACCTATCAACACAATTATTACCTTTCCTAAAGACATAATCACTTTAAAATTCATAGTGACACAAATCTCCTAAGAATGATATGATCCATATCAAAAACTTGAAAAATAAAGAAGAGTCACACTCCAACCAAAGCTCTTTATAACCTTTCAATTGAACATAATCAATAACAAAAATGACATTAATGACTTTAGCATTAAGTGTACGTTGATGACCAAAGAAAGGTTACCCACATATTTCCTAAGATTGCTTTTGAAAATATCTCCACAAGCTGCAAAACCAGGCAGGAAGGCCTCTAACACCTTCATCAATGTTGACTTTAATTCAACTAACTTCAGGAAAGTGCCAAAAAAACTTGCATAGTGGACATAATCTTTCTGGTTCTCGTGCTAATATTGAAATGTTTCAAAATAGAAAAATATAAGATCTGGTTAGTCATATGATTTTCGAAAGCATTACCTAAGATCCAAATACAATCCTTAATAACATGTAAAACAATATCCATGCTAATAGCCTACTGAAATTTGGTAAATTTTCTCATCCTCCAAATCATCCATAAGAAATAAGTAATGCCAGAAAGTTTAACTAGAAGACTAAGAGGACTACAAATAGTTTTAGTGATATAGAAATTAATTTGCTTGTTAATTTATTATTCCACCAACATTAATTGCAATAGTGTATGATATTTTATTTGAAATGAAATCATTGTATAATATTATGAATTTAAGCATTCGTTTTCGGTGTTTTTATTACATCTAGGCCACGTGCATGACTATATTACTCAAGCTTAACAATTAAGATATATGAATTTCACAATGACCATTTTATGTTTGTTCCCACGAAGAAAATTATTAAAATTCTTAACACTAGTAAAAAAAAAGAAAGAAACACAAACACTACTTATAAAAGATAGAGATATATAATAAAGCATACAATGAATTTACACAATTGAAAATTAATAAATTCCAAATATAAACTAAGTTTTGCTTATTATATTTTGGTAAAATTTGGTTAATTTTGTGAACTAATTTAAGCCATTTAAAGCACTTGAATCCTTTAACAACTTTGCTTCCTTGGTGGCATAATTGTGGGAAATTTTCTTGTAACATCTCTTAATTTCTTTTTCATAATTATCATAATCTTTTTCCATGAACAAATTGGTTAGTGTTAATACCCTCCCTCAAATAAGGCCTAGGATAAAGGAAAATTTGGTCCAAATATACATGAGAATAACCTTGAATATGAGCTTAGTAATTAATGCAACAACTTCATCATTGATAAAAATATGATGAGTGACAATATGACCAACTGGAACTTGTTTGTGAATGACATGATAATTAAATATATTTATGTTTGTTGTGAGCATGGAAAACTATATTGACGGTCATGTGAAGGCTACTAATACTAATAGTGGAGAGGAGAAAGTGAAAAGTGTAGGAATTTCAAGAGAAAAGGGAATGATTTGAGTTTAACTGTAATTTTTTTTCAATGGTCTTATATTTAGGCTCACTATTAGAGCTAGAAACTATTGGTTGTTTCTCAGCATACCATGAGATAAGACTTTTGCCAATAAAAATACAATAGTAGATGGTGAAGTACCAAATGGTAGGAAACCAAACAATTTTAATAAAAGAGGGAAATAAAAAACTGTAGCGTTTGAAGTAAAATAAGGACCTACGACAATAATTCCTCTACAATATCGTAAATTATAATGAGCCAATTTTAAATTCATAAGAATAGGAAAATGGATAAATTGGGATGTATAGTTAACACCATATGAAATATCAAGCGGAGTGATAGTGAGATATTTTAAGGCTCTAACAATATTATTAAAGTAACTTGAATCCTCAAAGTGAGTTTTTTCGACCTCATTTTAGTATTATCTTTAAGTGGTTTGCCTGGAAATAATGTTAGTTTTCTTCCACTAATCACCTTATCGGATCTATATAAATGACTATACAATCACTTTTGGTAATGGAAATTATTTGTTTTAGAGTTATTCTCAGTTGATCATAAAAAAACAAAACCTAGAAAGACATTAAGAATAAATAATAGGAGAATAAGAAATTCAGGTTGATCACGAAAAATTTCTAATACTGACTATCCAAGGTTTGACAAACTAACCAATTTTGTTATGCAAAGCTAATTGACAGGGAAAAATTTAAGCATGACTAAGCACTAAGAGACTTTAGGTTGAATTAAATGATCTAATAAGTTAAAAGCAAATAAATTTTGTTCACAAATTAGGGTTCATGAGGAAAATTGTAACGATTCCTTAAATTTGCTACGCAATATTAAAAGAAATAAATAATGGAACTAAAATATTCACTAGAGAAATAAAAAAGAAATAACAAAAATTTAGATGTCTAGTATGTGAGAGATTAAGAACTATAAATAAAACAAATTGTGGTTTTGGCCCTTGAAATACCTTAGGATGATTATATTGGTCCAAGAAGTAGTTAAAAAAGAAGTTTGCTAACATATCCCAAATTTAAAGAAACTAACATAATTAAACTCATGAAGTAGTAATGTGTATTTATCACTAAAATCTCTTTAAAAATTTTCACTATTCTATTGGTTTACCATTGAGTTTAAACATTTTGAGAGGTCTTCCTCTCATTTACTCTATAAATTTATGATATTTATACCCCTCTAGAGGGTTCAAACCTGAGGATCCATCACATCCTTTTAAGGTTATTTAATTATAGCCATATAAACGCTTTAAGTGATGTGGATTTAAACAATCATACTTTAGAATCTGTTTCCCAAATAACTTTTGAAATATAAACTATATTTAAAAATCCTTTTTTTTTACTAAGAACTATATTTCAATATAGAGAAACAACAATTTCAAGAATCTATATGAAATAGTTCAAGAAAACATCTATTTATAAAAGGATTTCAAGGGTTAGGGTTTCACAACCCGAAGACCTTATTATTATTCTATGTCATATCTCACACCACAAAGAGGAAGAAAAAATGAAATATGATAACCACTTGCATAAAACATAGTTAATGAGTGGAACTTGAGGAGGAGGGAAGAAAGAAGTGATGGAGATGCTAACAAAGATGGCGAAAGGAAGGATCTTGCGGTCCTTGTGCCTTAATGGCAAAGAACTCTCTTATTCTCTTAAGGTTATTTGTATGTAACAAGTAGGGAACAATCACTTGAGCAAATTCCCATTTTGTTGATCAAATTTTAATCCTGTTGTCACATTGCCTTAAGTTTGGTGAGTAGATTCCAAATAGTTGAGCAAAATGACTCCTAAAAGCAGAGTCTAAAATTCTAAAATTGGACAACTTCTTTCATTGAGCAATAAGACATTCGTTGGCTAAATGTTCTATATTTATTGGGTGAATACCAAAGCACTTATCAGAATGAGCCTAGCTAAATTTTGGAGTTCTACAACTCAAATTCACTTAGCAAAAGGAAAATGGTTATGTATTGGACATGATTGGGAAAATTATGCATAAAACCTTCAATATTCATCTTCTACATAATTTTGCTGAGAAAAATTCATATTCGTTGAGAGAATTTCTTCGTAAAAGACATTACAAAAATGAATTTAAAAGAGGTTAAGTTATTTTCCTGCAGAAGGCCTCAAACAACAATTTGGATGCTACAAAGAATATAACAATAAAATGTTAGTTTACTAAGATTTGCTAATTGACATCTACCACAAATGGAAAAGTTCAAAATACATCAATTGACTTGTTCTCTAGTAATGAAAACATAATTCACTATGCATAGTGAATAACCACAAATTGATTCATGTGTACCAATTTGCGTTTCACTTCTATGCTAATTTACCTAAATCCTTCATGCAGTTCATTGTACTAATGAACTAATACATTATAATGATTGTTTTAAAATGATGAAAACTCATCAACAACTAAAAAATGATAGAAGAAATGTATTGGAGTGAACTGAAAATGATGTGACTAGATCATTAGTTTGAGGTTGTTTGGGTCGCTTGTGCCAAATATTTGTTGACTCTAATGTAAAATGATTGGAGAAATAAAATATAGACAAGGAGGAAAGAAAAGGTATGACTTTGCCTTCTATGTGTGTAGGGCTTCTGTATCTCTTGTGCCTTAAGACAAAAGAAAAATAAGCATTAGAAAAACTCAAGTTAACATGAGATTGATTTGTTAGTTGACTTATAAAGAGCAAATATTTTTGTTAAATTAAGAACAAGAAAAATATCTTAGAAGAAGTTGAGTAGAATTTCTACTAATAAAGAAAAATATATTTCTAAATATTGTCAGAAGTTACTTAATATACTAGTATTAGTGTAGGCTCTAATGTTAGAGGTCTATTATGTGTTAAGAATTGTGTTGTTTAATGTGAAAGAATAAGTGCTTAAGGTATCTCACCATATTGAGTTGGTTTCTTATGAACCCACGAACATAACTTTTCTATATAGCTCTCTTTCATTAGGAGTCACGTAATGTTGTTCCTTTGGCAGAGGATGTATTGAGTGCTCAAAGTGGGTTGGTTTTATTTTGGTTACTAGGTTGTTATTGAAACCCTTAGATTGTTGATGTGAAGGCTTAGAGATTTGGCCATCTCAAAAGAAAAAATTTGATTAGATCGTTGTTGTTAGTTATAGAAGGTCATTTAAGGATAAAAAAATGTTGTGCATATTGGAAAGACTAGAAAACCAATTGTGTCATTGATTAAGGCTCTAGTTGTGAGATAACCTTGAAATTATGATGGTCTTGAAGGTTTTATTATGATTGTTGTGAATGTTTGATACTGAGGGTCAAGGACGGTGACGAGATACAATGTTTTTCTTTGTTTAGAATAAGTTTCTCCATTACACCAAAGTTGTTGCATAGACCTTTGAACATGTGAAAGTGTTTGACAATATTTGATCACATTCCTTGCGACTACATAAATGCAAGTGCTTCTTCGGAGAGTGTATTAATATTCTAACCTTGGGAAGGCAAACATCAAGTAATGAATATTACTGTTAATTTTGGGACAAAGTTTTTGAGTTTATTATGTTATTATCTTTTGGTTTAGCATGAGTGGGGACTAAATAATCATTTGTCATTTGACCAATCTAGTCTATTGATAATCTTTTGAGACTAAAGCCTGTTCACACCTTAATATATAGGTTATATAGGTGACTTTAAGAGTTAAAAAATGCTAATACAAAAGGATAATGAAATCAAGTACTAGCAAGGTGTTCACAAATGCTTTATGTATTATGAAGAGAAAAAGATAAATGGTATAACTTTTGATAGAAAGGTGAATACTATTGGGAATCATGCAATATTAAATAATCTTTTCTAGTAAAAACACACCAAAAATAAAATCATAAATTTCAATAAAAGTGCACAATAAATTTAACATGATTTAGCACCTCAAGTCCTACATCCAAAAATACTCAACAAAAAGTATTGTTACTCAACATATATTAGCAAAAATTGAAAACCCTCATACAACTTTTTTGAAAAAATTTACAAACTTTCTCGTGTAATTTTTCTAGTGAAAATTGTGAACCTTCTCATGCAACAACTTTACAAGGATAAAATTGCAAAGTTTCCCATAACACAACTAAAAAGTCCTATACACTCTCAAGAAACTTGTTGAGTTATGAGAACAACATTCAAATCAACTCTACATTTTTATAATATATTCTTACTTTTCCCTTCTTCACATTATTCAATGTGAAACTTTGATGAATACACACTTGAGAGCAATAAATACTACATATATAAGCAAGATAAGAGAAATATTAGATTGTATTATTATTCTTCATAATTGTTGATTGATAATTCTAAATATATACTAAATTTTCTTAGTCTATTAAGATAAATTCTACGTAATTTATTATATTGACTTTTGCAATTTAAATTACTTTAGTTATTCAATGATTCTTCACTCTCCATTGTTGGTGGCACAATTGTGGACCAATAGTGCGTGTCCTTATTTTTTTTTATAATTATTCTCCACGGATAACTTGTTATTATTAATACCTTAAATGTTACTAGATTATATACCAATTATCTTTCTTTTGGCACATTGCTTTTTACTATTGATCACACAACCAAAGATTAGAGATCAATTCTATCAAGTCTTATTACTTTTTATTTTATTTTATTTTATTGTTTTATAATCTTTATTCAATCTCAAATGTAAAATCAAGTATCATGTTTATATTTTATGGATTTTTTAATTACATCACTTTTTGTTAATAGTTGTGAATAAATAAGTTATAAAATATCATGCATTATTAATATGTTTATGTTCTTCCTTAATTGCATTGTTGGTGTTCTTATCTGTTTTTTACATTGTGGTGTAATATTTGTCTATTATGCTAATGTTATAAAATCTTCTTTACCAGGATATGATTCTGACTATTTATTTGATTGGACTATTCTAAAATATCAACAGATGCAACAACAACAGATACAAAGTCAACCAATTGTCAGTAATTTCTTTCCTAGTTTAGTTGTTTTAAAAACCTGTTTAAAATAATTGTTGCACCCAATTATAAACCACTATTCCACCATTTTGTTGAGTTTTTGTTAAAGTTTCTATCACAGCCCAAAAAACCTATAACATTTCTCATTCAACTTTAAAATAAAACATTATGAAAAAACAAAATATAATTTCAGACTGCAAAATACTTAACAAACAAATAAAAAAACAAGAGTAAAAAAAGAAGAAAAAGTCATTTCTTTTAGCTTGAGCGAAAATTTTTAGCTTGAGTAAGAATGGACCTCACTTGATCGAAAATTCCTTTGCTTGAGCGAGAATGGACCTCGCTTGAGCGAAATTATCCTCGCTTAAGCAAAAGTTAACTCGAGAGCATATGTTTTATTTCAAAGAACTCACTCAAGTGAGTTGTATCTTGATCACGTGAGATTTGTAAAGTAAATTTTTCTGTATAATTTGCTTGAGCGAGATTCCTCCGCTTAAGAGAAAGTATCATAAAATAATTTCTCAACTAAATTAACTTTTATCTACTACCAAGTACTAACATGCATTCAAGGTTCAAAGTATTATATAAAGTCTTTAGATACATCAAACATATATACATATGTATACAAGGCTAACGAAAGACCAAATTAAGGGTATATATTCCTTAATATGCTTCAAAACATGACTCTACATCTGCTCCTATACATAGTACAATCATCATAGTTCACAACACAACAATACAAACAAGGGTAAGCTAGTGAAGTAATGTTTTCAACTTGAGAAAGTAAAAGGAAATGAAGTGAATATATTTAAGGATTTAAATATCAACTCTCAAGTCAAATACAAATAGGTCTATCATCTAATCACAATCTTTTATACTCTATTCCAAGCCTATTGATTTCACAATGATTCATTTGCAATCATAGTACCTTGATTTCCTTTCAATCTCTAGTACTCTGATTTCATTTCAATCAAAATGATTGTGTATGGGCTCATCATTCATTCATAAAAATAATCATATCATTTCAACCATTCTGAAGCTTGTAGGTGCATATGTAACCATGCTACCATGATTTCTTTTCAACCCCTAGTACATTGGTTTCATTTCAACCAAAATGATTACATACGAGCCTATAACTCAATCATCATGTATAATATATCAATTTAATTATATTAAAGCATATAGATGCATATGTAACCATGGTACTTTGATTTTCTCTCAACCCCCAATACACTTATTTCATTTTAACCACAATGATTACATATGTGTCTATAATTCAGACATCACACATATCATTTCAATTCTATCATACATAACCATATCAATGAAAAAATTTACAATATTCAGAAACAAACCTTATCTATCAAGCTGCCAATATCATAGTTCATACTAGATACATAATCAACCAATTTCATCATAAGACACATTTGTAATAGAAATTGAAACTTAGAACAAAATTTCATGACAGTCAAAGCTTTTAACCTAAGTTACTATTGAAAGACTTAAAACTAGCTTCTCTTACCTGAGACGACGAATCCCCAAATTAATTCCTCCAACTAGACAATGATACCAATCAATGCAAAAGAAAGACCAAATTAAGGGTTTATACTCGTTAATATGTTTCAAAACCTACATCTGCATCTACTTGTGTACATAATATAGGTATCACAATTCATAACAAAACAATACAAATAAGGGTAAGTTAGAGAAATAATGTTTTCAACTTGAAAAAGTAAAAGGAAATGAAGTGAATAGATTTAAGAATTTAAATATCAACTCTCAAGTTAAATACAAATAGGTTTATCATCCAATCACAATCTTTTATACTTTATTCCAAGCCAATTGACTTCATAATGATTTATTTGCAATCATCATACCTTGAGTTCCTTTCAATATCAAGGACTTTGATTTCATTTCAATCAAAATGATTGTATATGGACTCATCATTCAGTCATAACAATAATCATATCATTTCAACCATTCTAAAGCTTATAGGTGCATATGTAACATTGGTACCTTAATTTCCTTTCAACCTCCAATACACTGGTTTCATTTCAACCAAAATGACTATATATAAGCCTATAACTCAATCATCATACATAACATATCAATTCAATCATATTGAAGAATATTGATGCATATGTAATCATGGTACCTTGATTTCCTTTTAACCCCCAGTACACTGGTTTCATTTCAACCAAAATAATTACATATGAATTTATAATTCAGACATCACACATATAATTTCAATTCCTTCATAGACAACCATATCAATCCAACAATTTACAATGTTAAGAAATAGTTCTTGTCTACCAAGCTATTAATATCATAGTTTATACTAGATGCATAATCAACCAATTTCATCATAAGACACATATGTAAGAGAAATTGAACCTTAGAACCGAAACCTATCACAGTCAAAGCTTTTAACCTATGTTACTATTGAAAGACTTAAAACTATTTTCCCTTGCTTGAGACGACGATCTCCAAATGAATTTGTCCAACAAGACAGTGATAATAATCCAAACTCGAGGAAACTTACTCTGATTGAGATTTTAATCGGTTAGAAATGATCACAGATTTCTCAACAACTGTAGAGCACGATCAGATTCTGAAATAGGTGAAGTATGGAGGATGAAATTGAGAAAGAAGGAAGAGGGAGATATGGAGAAGAAGGAAGGGTGAGAGAGAAAGCTAGGTGTGTGTGTTTTGTTTTTACTGGATGGAAGAGGCTACATATGCTCTAACCTTCATTCTCAATATTGATGGCACATAACTTGTATCAATAATGTTCACAGTAAACACTTTAAAGATAAAGAAGAAGAAAACAAATAACGTTGTATGGTAAAAATACTCTTATGACTTAATTTAAGTGTTTGAAGTAGTTATTTTCACTTTTCCAGGCTTCAAATATAGAAAACTAATGCAAGAGTTTGTAGTGCTTTTCTTCTTTTTCATAACTTCGAATCTCTCTTAATAAATTTGCTTTTAATTATGTTTTCACGATTTCATATTTAGGATAAACAAATGGTCTATGGCTTTTTTGATACCTTATGTGTTAAGTATGTACTAATTTATTGAATATCTCACTTTACTATTTTGGAATTGTAGGCTCCACTAGCGGTCCCTACCAGTCTTGAACCAGTGGAAGAGGATAATAATAAAGGTAACTTGAGTCTTGTAATAGGTATCTGAAGAATCAGTTCTTATAATTTTGATATTTTCACAAAAACGCATGGTGTTTGTATTAAGTAATGAGATTTCCATGGTGAGGTTACTAGCTCTTAACACAATGAGTTAGAAATTTGAGGTGACATTTTAATGGCCATTAAAAAAACAAAATATTTGCAGTTATGTACTTATTGTGGATTAAATTTTGAAGATATTTGTTGTTGAAATCGGAAAAGTATAATAACATTTGATATTCTAAGCTTTTGGTTAATATGGTTATTTGTTTCAAGAACATATCTGACATGGCATCATAGAGATAATTCTTTGCAAAAGAATGTTGTTGTATTGAACACAACTGATGCATTATTTTCTTTTTCAGGAGTCAATGGTTCCACTCAAATTGATGTAGAAAGACCATCAATAAATGTTGATCATCAACGTGTTCTTAAAACAACAACATCTAATATTCAGAATCTTAATACCAAAATTCCGTCAGAGAAACATGTATACTCCTCATGAAAGTTTACCATTGTTTTCTTGCCTCTGTTATTTTATTATAAATAATGAGTTAACTAATTATTTGGTTCCTCAAAATGTTTTTCTCTCTCAACTAATGCTACATTTGTGTTACCCATTTTGTTACCTAACAGGGGAGTAGCAGGGAAGAAATTTGAATAATTTAAGAACTATGTCATGTACATAATTTATTTTAGGATTAAATTGTGAGTGAAATACTTTTTCTAGGAACAAATTACTATTTTACAAACTTGATAGAGTTGGCATTATAGAGATGATTTATTAAATGGAAAATCCTATACTCAATTCTTAGGGCCAATAACAATTTCACTATCGTACAGAAATAAATATTTCTAAGATGTATGTCCCTATGTGCTTATAGTTGTTGATTTCACTATATCCGCCCATATATTTGAGTGAAGTAACGCATTTGATAGTAATAAAACTTTTGCAGACTGTGAACAATGGTTCATCTATGTCCACTGCTATGCCCAGAGTCCCCACAGAAAATGTGTCAAAACCAGTAAGGCTAGTAGGAACATCAAATGTGGGTCACGGATTTGGGAGTAGGACTGCTACTTCGGGAGGCATTGTTCCTTCACTACGCCGAGTTTCATCAACAAGAAAATAGGTAAGGGAACATCTAAACTACAATTTTGAACCTTATCTTTGGTTTTTACCATTATGCTTTTGGTCTTATTCTTTCACTTACACACTACTATAGGTAGAGTACTTTAGTAAGTCACTTCGTTTATTTCTTAGACACGGATTTGGAAGTGCACATGTGTTTCTAACTCTGGCAAAATGTTAGGCAAGATGGCTAACCAATTTTCCTGAGCATGACACAAGACTATCAAATGCATTGGTGAATATAACATGATCAGTGAGATAATGCCCCCATTCTATATTTTGGGAAGAGTGAAAGTAGAGTGTGGACATAACTGAAGAGCAATGTATGATTGTACCTGTTGATTGGTTTCATGCCACAAAAAACTGCAGAGAGGAAATGTAACCATTATGGGAGGGATTAAACTCCACTTTCTCCTTCATATATCCCCATTTTTAAGATAATATTATGCCAAAATTTACCCAAAAAAACCCACTTAAACAAACTAGCTAACCACCAAAAATTAATTGAGGGGTTGGCATTTGTTCTGTATTTGTGGTGAATCAAGCATGCATGGGTGATGGGTTGTGACGATGCTTCTGTTGGGCATTGTTATCTATTAATCAATATTTATTTTTCTCTTTGAAGTATTTTTTTTATTAGTAATAAATAATATATTAAATATAAATATAAAAAGGATGTTTCACTCCATATAAAAATAATAGAAAACAAAAATTCTTCTTCAATTCTTTCCAAATACGTAATTTTCTCTAAGGTTATAGCAAAAACTTATACCTTATAAAACAGACTTGTGTATATATTGCATGTACATTTGAAACAAAAATAACACAAATTGTGCATAAAAGTTTCGATGTCAACATCAGCTATATTAAATTAAATAACTGGCTTTCCACAAGCATTTGTTACAAAGAAATTCAGTTGCTTGTGATTAACATTTGTTACAAAGAAATATTATCACATTTAATCCCCCATCAAATGAACTATTTAAAAAGCAATCACATAAACAAATTGCATTCGTTTTACTTTCTTAATTTTGGTGGTAGAACTTAGATTTCAACCTTTTCTTTTTCGTTGCTACCAATTATCTATTCAACAAGGTTAGGTACTGCTAGATCAAATTCCTTTCCATATTTTTTTATTAAATATGTTTCTAGTTAAGATAAAATAACCAGTTTTAAATTTTATAATTGTAATTTATTTTATTTTTCATTTTAATGAAATTTAAAATTATTAATTTTAGTTCTCATAAAAATATGTGAATTTTAATTTAGTCCTTGTATTTTATTTATCTTTTATCTTTGAAAATTCCTATATAATATTTATTTAACTAATATTATCCCATAATTCTAGGAGTTACTTGAAATTGTAACTTACGTTTTGATCAAATTATAAACAATTAACTAATTTCATATAGTACTATATAGAACAAAAGTAATAGAATTTTTTTTCTTATTTTAGAAAAATCAAAATTAAAGATAAAGTTTTATAGGATTAAAACCGAAATTCACTCATTTTATGTAAGACTAGAAAAGGTATTTAATCCTTTTTTTTTTCTATTCCTTTTGATATTCTTACAATTAACTTTAGAATGTTCATATAAGGGGCTAACAGGGATGTATGTACGTGGAGGGTTAAGGGGACGCTATTTAAGCGTATTTGATAATTTTTTTCACTACTTAAAAAAGTGCTATTTTCATAAGACAATGTTTTTTTGAATGAATCTAAAAAATTATAAAATACAAAAGTGATAAATTGATACTAACTTTTCCAAATTGTTCATCTAATATTTAGCGTTCTCACTTCTTTAATAGTAGTATATTATGAGCAAATAACACAATCTCAAATAGAGAGAAAAAGAATCATTGTTACTAAGTCCTACTTGGAAATACTTTTATTGTTTGAAAACTTCATACCATTTACGTATTTCCTTTTCTCTATAGACTAGAATCTCAAATAGTTTTTATAATACTGAAAATAAAAACAACGGAATATATTTTTAAGTATATGAAAATACATATAGGGTAATTATAATATGTAAAAGCTTGGATATCTTTAAGATTTTTTTTATCATCAGATTATTTATATTTGAAAATGTTTGCGCTTTTCTAATATGAAAACTTTATAAATTACTTTTTTTTTGTTTAAAAAAGTTCCAAGTTCTTAAATATGATTAATTTTTGTATTGAGCAACTTGTATATTTTTATAATTAACTATATTTTCTAAATAAAAAATGGTTTAAATATTTACTTCAGTTTTATCATTTTAATGTTAAATTAAAATACCTAATACATAATATAAAATACTAAAAAAATGATATATTAAGTTACTTTTGTATATAAAAAAGATAAAAAATCTAAAAAGTGTATAAAATATTTTAAAAGAATCAACATAAATATGTAGACAAAATATAAACAAATATTTCATCATGGTTTATTGAAAAGCTAATGCTTGCTTTTAAATTAATGAAGGAAATGATAAATAAATTAGTCTTAATATGGGAATGGGAGACTTCTACCTTGGTTAACGTCAGAAATATAAAGATACAAATTCTTTAAAGTTAACTTCTTATTATTTACATCTTTTTGCTTTTGAGGAACTTGAATTCAATTTAGGAAACCATTCACAAACCCGAAAATGAGCTTAGAATTTTAACTCGGTTTAATGTGTGTAATGCAAATGCTCTTAATCTATGGTCCATATTTAATATAATTTAATTAAATATGCAAATATTTTATTGTATTTTCAGTTCACAACTTTAAGAAAATTTATTAATAAAAAAATTGTAAACAAGTTTTTAGCAAAAATTATATACCGAGGAAAAACCTCAATTTAAACATATTTATAACGGTATAAAAGTGTAATAGAAGCTACTTTTAAAAGAGTATGCTTAATTGAAAAAGGAAATCAAGAAATCCTAAAGAATTTATACCTAATACTCAACTATTATATTAATGTTATTGTGGAAAAATTAGCTCGACCACAAAAATAAAAATATACAATAAAAATCGAGATAATCCAAACAATGATCACATAATGGTATGTCTTTTAGACAAAAAAATATCATATATTGATGAACTCTAAAAATGCTACCTTAAAAGTTTGAATAATGAGGATTGAGATAGTTTTTAGAGTATGGTACATATCTTGAGAAAAATAACAATATCAATGACAAGATATTATTAAGAGGAGTTTCTCGATGAACGAAAATCAATAACTGATGTATTTAGATGAAATAAAGAGAGGTTTTAATAATTATTTAAATTGATGATTTAGTTGAACTTTAAAATGTTTAATGAAGTACTTACTACATATTTTAAAATTAAAAACAAGGTATAACATTATATATATATATATATA
>Ga0123340_1000228_pt1 | contig 31845 bp, 13 predicted proteins | sample SirMexnodulemix_FD_89961 | JGI IMG/M metagenome (GOLD analysis project Ga0123340, IMG submission 89961) | Root nodule microbial communities of legume samples collected from Mexico - Siratro Mexico nodule mix | ecosystem: Host-associated > Plants > Roots > Nodule | place: Mexico: Nepantla...
TATATATATATATATATATATTTATGTATGTATGTGTGTATTTGTGTATACGTATGTTTTTTAAAATTGGAGTTTTTATACTATGTAAAAAAAGTTCAATAGCTATAATAGGGTAGTTAAGATTCTTTTAGCAAAATTTCAAATAAAGAACCTTGATTTTGTTTTTTCATGTAGTTTGTTGAATAGGTTTTCTGGTATTAGTTTGTTGAGTGCGCTAAAACTTTTGTGAACATTCTATGTAACATGTTACCTAGCATGTTATTAATAATCTTATGACATTAGTTAAATTGTCTTTCAGGAATTCTGCGGAGGAAGCTTTTGATATTCACGAGTTTTTAAAGGTTAGTTGAGAGGTCATTTATCAGCTCTCTTATCTATCAGTCAAACTACTGTATGATGCACAAAATCCTCCTAAGGTGATAGTGACTTTGGTATTATGGTGTGCTTTAGTCCCACATCAACTAATATGGGAGGTTCGGTGGAGTATTAAGTGCTTGGTTCTTCCCCGTTAATAACTAGCTTTTGAGGGTGGATTCTTCAAGTACTTTGGTACTTATCATATGGCTTTAACACCCTGATATGATAAGGATCATTGCATTGGTTTAAACTTTGGCCAAATCTAGTTTTAACGTTTAAATTGGTTGTGTTGGCTTCATGATTCAATTTTTTTTCTTAGGACTAGTTTGATTCATATTCTATAAATTACACTTAATACTTCCAAAAAGAAACTGTTGAATTCATTTGAATGAATCCCATATTCTTGGTTTTAAGGCTACAAATCTGCTTAATCGGAGATCAACATCTACTGCCTTGATATTGGACTGCACCTTCCTTAATATGTTTTGGCAAACACTGTCTTGGAATGATGTGAAGAAAGGAAAGCTTTGTTTATATACGTGAGTTTCAAATGTATGGTTGAAGTTAGTCTAGTGTGAATTGGTGCATAGGAAAAACTAGGGCTTTTCTGTAAGATGAAGCCATTGTGATTGAATTCTATCTGCATATTTGATTGTCCTTGTTGGTATTGGTTTGTCGAGGGAGTTCCTTGGTGGAGGGAGATCCCTTGCAGGCAAATGATATTCAGACCAATGAAGTCTCTAAGTTTGATATCCTAATGTAACTTGTAGTTCAAGATTAAACACCATTCAGTTCTTCCCCTTTCAGGCAGTTGAACCTTACCATGCAATGTAACTCCTCTGAATAGATATGCCGAAAGCCTGAAACAGTTTTCTATTAAAAAAAGGTTGAAATAATAGAGACATAGGATAGAATAGCTCTGAATGAAATGGCACTAGAAACACACACACACCTCATTATACAATTTACAAGGATAAGTGTCTGGGTGCTATTTCCATGACCTTGTTTCCTATGAACACTGTTGCAAAGCATTCTTAATTGCAGGGAGCAGTAGCCCACCATACGCATTTAATTATGTCCTCAAAGGTTGTGGTTTAGTTCTATATTGACTAAAAATATGATTTATATAGAGCTCTAATTAAGGCAGCCAATTTTTAAGATAGTATAAGAGCTTATCCTAGATCCATTATTTGGTCACCTGAATTTGCCACATTCCAAGCTGGTAGTCCTAAGCATAAGGGGGACTGTTGCTCCAAATTGTAAAGAAAGCTTGTAAGGAGCAATTGAAAATAGGGCGAAACTAAGAATTCTGAAAGGTAAATCTGAAAAGTGTCTTAAAAAATTGAAAACTAGATGCTTAGTGACTGTACAAACTCCTATATATAATGTACAGTACTACTAAAGTCATACAATTACCATGGAGAAAGCCCAATTAGTTTTGAGTTATTGGTAGCCTCCCCACAGTTGAGTTATTGGTAAGCCCAATATGTACTGGGTAGAGGAAAGAGGGCTCTAACACTCTTATTGGTAGGCTCCCTACAGTCACAAGGGCTAAGAATATTTGAGTGCTGGCAACAAATGTGATTCAAATAAGTATCTCTGGTTAGAATGAACAATAATTTGAGTTAAGTCCTAATTCAGAGAAAAACTAAATCATTTAACTTGTGATACATGAACTGCATGTGATTATTGGTGTGCTGTGTAACTATTATGAAATTAATATGCATAAACTGTTTTGGATATTATAACTCACAAACATGTTATGAAAAGGCGAGTTTGCATTCATGAAATGGGCCTGTCGTACTCTTATTTATAAATTGCTATTTCTTTTTCCTACCATATGCCCTGGTACTTTAATATGGTTTTGTGTATTACACATGCTTTTTGTTTGTTTGCTGTCCACTACGACACTAGTATTGTGGATTTACTATGGTTTTGTTTATGCATTTGCATTGAACCATGCTTTACAGATTCGATATGCTTATGAGTTGCTGACAAATCCTTTATGGAAAAGAGACTATGACATATTTGGTATTGATGAACAACTTGTGAGTACGCTTTTTCATCTTTTTAAACTCGTCTGTTTGTAAGCTCTCTCTTGTAAAATGTTCGTATCATCCCTCATTACTATCATCTCCAAATGCTTTAATTAAATGATATAATTTTACAATGGTAGCATATTGTTGAGAGTGCCAGCAAGCGTTATGCAGGGAAACATATTTCAGAATTGGACTTCCCTTTACTACAGGCCCAATCTGGTTAGCCAAAACATTCATTACATGTGATAGGAATTTTATTTGAAGTTTTTCAATGGATGTGTGACATGGAAATTCTTTTATTGATAAAAAATTTTTATCTCTTAGGATTTGTGGATCATTCTTCTAAAGTCATTACAGCCAGTGACTTCCAGTATATATTTCCAGATGTTAAGCCATGGCTGATTCAGGTACATAGGCTGATATATTGTGACAAATGTGATCACAGTCTAACTTTCACGCTAAATTATTGTTGTTATTTTTAATTCATATTTTTACTTTATGTAACTATTTTAACTGTACTTTGCCACTATTGATCTCCATAACTATTGAATGAAATCAAAACTATTTTCAGTTAAATTATATTTAGTTGAATGAAAATCTAAGTTTCTAAAACTGTATTGACTATTAAATATTGTACTTCTCTGTTTATTTTTCCTGATGCCTTGAACATTGATTTCTACACTTTCATCAGAGTATTTCACCAAATGATCCTAAAGTTTTGGATGAAATCAATTATCCCTATTTACAGTAACTTGGCAAAATAATAATGAAAGATTATATCTGATTATAATTATTAGAAAGTGAGTTTAGGTCTAACTTAACTTACAAAACCATGTTTTTAGTTAAGAATAATTCATGAGTTAAACAAAAGTAACATAAATCATGCTTCCTTAGAAAGAGTATTCTTTGCAGCCTTGACAGTCATTTTCTCTGTTTCAATATCTGACACAATGACATCAATTTTAGCTTCAGTGAGTATAGCCACAACCTAGCAAGAACACTGCTTGCATAACACACTAAACAGAAAGTCATGTCTCCTTAAGAGGGGCTTTTCTAGCAGCCTTTGCTGCTCCTTTCTCCACTTCAATATTAGCAACAATATCATCAATTTCAGCTTCCTCCAGTTGTTGCAGGTCATACTCCTTCATCATTGCAACAACTTCTATGTTCTTCCCTACACTCTCTACATCTTCAGGCAATGCATGAATAGCTAATTTCACAATCTCCTTCCCAAAGTTCCATGTGCCTGGTGGGTCTGTTTGGTATAGTGAGGGTGTGCTAGTTTAGGCATCAACCCCAACAATGAGAGTGGAAAGTATAGTGAGGAAGTGCTAGTGTATGGATCAAACCCAACAATGACGGTGGAAAGCCCAAAGGGGTGCACACCACCACTCTGCTTGTACTTCTAAGTAAGTTCCACAATGTAGCAAGTGATTTACGCAATGGTGATGGGATCCTCAACCTTACAAGTTTCTGTAATGAGAGATATATAAGTAGGTACAAATCTTATCTTACAAGTCAATTTTATAGGGATGGGTTAATCTTAAACCACCGTTTGTTTCTTATCTTTCTTTTTTTTCCAAGAGATCATGTTCCCACCAGTGAGAACACAGTAGCCTATCATGAATCATCTTCACTAGCATTTCCTTCCCATTCCACCTTGGATGTTAGCATGATCCGTATCCATCAATGTATCTTAGGATCTGAAAAGCTGCATTCCTATGGCTATTACATGCTGAATTGAGAAATTGATTGAAGCCTAATATGAAACATAATGTTCTGACTAGTCGTTACGAGATAATTTAACTTCCTATTGTAATATAATAGCAATGTATTCACTGCATGTATCTGTGCCTTAGTCCTTCTGATTTAGCCCAGCTTAGTGGCACGCCTGTGCGGAGAGTAGATTGCATGCTTTTTAGTCCTATGAAAAGTAGACCAAAAAGGACACTTAGGAGACATGTTGTTAAGGGGATCTCGTGGTAAACAATATCTTTGGAGATTTGATCTTTAATTGAGCCAAATGGTGTTGGCGTTATCCATGTAACCCGCTTCACCTAGTGGATAAGGCTCTTGTCGTATTAAATAATAATAGATTAGAGTCATGCCTTGCCTAAATGAATGAACCGAAATGGCTTGTCTCATTGAAGTGGCTGCACCTTAATCTAGAGGTGCTGACTCCTTCTGTTCCCTCATTTCAGCAACTTAACCATCCCTTCTTGTACCTTTTGTTATACTGCTTCAGACATAGGAATTGGGAATGTTAGGTGAACTTTCAATATAATGCTTTTTATTTTTTGATAATATTGGAACATTATTTCACCAAAAGAAATGTAGCGGTATTTGTGAGACTATAACTATATGTTGGTAAATTATTTGCTTTTAATCATGTTATTTGAGGACTTGGAAAATGAGTCATATTTAATCACATTTTGTAAATTGGAAAGATATTCATCCGTTTTATTCACTTTTTAGTAACATGATACCTCTTGAAAGATATATTTGATTGATCTTTCTTGTAAAGATTGTATATCAACATTCTTGCCTGCTTCCATAATCTTTATCTATTTGATTCTTTAAAAAAATTAACTTAAATTAGTTGCTGGATGTATTTGTATCAGTTGTTTTCATCTGGGAGTGAAAATTGTGCTCAATTTTCGAAGTCCTGGCAGAAAATTGGTACGTTATTTACACTTAATTTCTGGCATAATTTTTTTCTTTACGCATGTCATATATTGCTGTAGAAATGTTATCCTTGTCTGCTTAATAGCATTTAATTTTCATGACTTAGTTAGGGTTTGAATGATATTGCTAGAAAAGGGAGAGAAATTTCCTTATAACAGTAAATTTAAGTTATATGAGAAATATGCATGCTTGTTTCATAACAAGGAGAGAAAATTTGCAGTTTCAGGTGTATCTTTCCCCTTTATCTCTGTTTCTGTCTCTTCTTTCTCTTGGAAGTTTCTATGGACGAAATAAAAGGCTGGATGCTGGTCTTGTGTTTTTTGGCTGTGTTTCCTTCCATAAACAGTGATATTTTTTGGCACTATTCCTTATATTTTAGATGGATTTAATCCAATTGATATCCAAGCACTTTGTTATTTTAGCCACCAGTTCTAGTACAAGTTTATTCTGACGAATTCCTCTGCTTTTAGCTTCTTTATTGGATGTTGTTGCAAACATTGGTGTGGTGGAACTTGGTGAGAAGGAGCTTGCCATATACCTTGCTGATAAAAGATCAACTGGAAAACCATTTTTTAGAAATGGTACGTGGTGAATACAGTCAATTTTTTGTTTCTGTCCTTCTGTTTATGTATGATCCCTATAAAAAATGAATGTTCCCATGTTTAAGTAGTTGTTTTGTTTGACCCTTCTGTTATATATTTATAAAACAGTCCAATATAGGGAGCATTCTATACAAAACATACAATTATAATTTGTAAATTCATTGAAAAGGTTGTTCCATTTTATCCAAATCAGACTAGTTGAACGCATGCTGTTTCTGAGTACGTTATTTTTTTTTTCTTGTATATACTTTTAAACACTTGGGTTTGACACTCGTGAGTATTTTTTTATAACAATCGTGTTGCATCTATCGATGGATACCTGTGATAAAACAGATTTATTATTGGTGGTTTCCTTCTATATTGATTAAATGTAAATACAATATGATGATGGCCTTATAATCAACTTAAAATAATAGTTTAATTTTAGACAGAAAGCTGTTACTGGCCTAGATTTTTGTGTAATGGGAGAAAAACACAATTAAATAAACGATATTCCATAAAATACCACACATTTCTGTATTTTGCTGCTCAATCACAGCAAATTTAAAGGAACTAAGCACACAAATTTAATTATTCTTTGTACCATAGATGGGATAAGATGCATGGTGATACTTTGACAATTGACAAATGTGGAAAGACTTAACAAACTTTTTAGTGAACGAATGAGGGAACAAGGATGTTATAAAGTTGAATGAGGGATGCTTAAGTCTTTTATGATAAAGGTCTTTTTGGGGACATGCCCATGTTTCTGAGTTACTTGTTGGCTTATGACCTTTGTTCTGTATTGGTGTCCTTGGATTCGAACATATTTAACCCACTTCGATCCTTAGCCATTTAAATTGTCTTCTTCTTGACAAGGTCCTGAAATAAACAGTAAGAGAACAAGTTATTGAACAATTCAAATCTTTTGTAAGCTTTTGTATGCATAAAAGACTATTGGTCTGTTGTGGGACATGTAAAACATCCTTTAACACAATAGATAATTTTGAGTTATATTCTTGGATCCACATATGGGTGCACTATCAGTATTTGCAATTGTAATGAGTTGTTCTTTGGTTAATTTTACGTGTGAATTGAAGAGCTTAGGAATGTGAGTAATATGATTAGTTGCTCCTGAATCAAGAATTCAAACATCTTGAGACAAAGGACAAATCGTATTGAATGTACTCTTTTCTTTTATGGGTAGGGTATATGATATAGAGGACTTAGTCACTAGTTCAATCATTATTCTCAAATGATCAAGTTCCTCTTTAAAAGCTTTCATAGAAGACATTGAATAAAAACACAAAACAAAGAGATAATAAAGATTCAACCCTTGTCACTTTGATTCTGATTCATAACAATGAGAACCTATTTGGTAAAAGAATAACAAAATTTAGATGTGCTCAAATCAGAGCGAAATGAGATGGCACCACCCCTTGGAATGAGCTTAAGAGGTCTTGATGACCCTGTTTGTGACATCAATGAGTGGGCTTTCCACATAGATATTGGTGGTGAGTGATGGTGTATGACAACTATATTAACGACGCAACTATCGACGTTGTGATTGCTGGAGTGGGACACCTTTCTGCCCACCAACAACCTCAACAACAATGACAAAATAGTGGCTGTTGGTAATGTGGCAGCGGAAATAGTGCTCCTAAGATCAAGAGCTCTAATTAGTAATATGACTTTTTTGAGTTGGACTTTGCCAATACAACACTGGTCAACATGTATAATATGTCATTTAGTGTTGTTACAAGAGATGCGTTATTAGAAAGGGGTTAAGTTTTATAATTGCCATTAATTCTAATTTCTACTTGACTTACAAATGTCTGTTTCTGTCTTGAATGGTAGATAGCAGTTTTAAGTTTTCAATGATAAAGATCACATGTGCCTTGTCTTGACATATTGAAAACAATTATCCAGGTGTTCCATACCTTGTTGCTGTTCCTGCAGGATGTCGATCTCCTAAATGTATGAGGAGGTGAGTTTTATTATGAATTTTTAACTTTACTAACATATGTTAATTCACATTGAAGTTGGATTGGTAGGTCAATGCTCATTATTATATCATGTGCCTAGTCTACTTGTATTAGTCATTTCTACTACATGGAATTACTGTAAATTGTTTTCTTGTGTCAGGTTTAATGGTGAGCTTACTGTTGATAAGGTTACAAATTGGTTCGCAACAACTGTACTGGCTTTACCTCAAATTAACTACTACTCAAGGGAATCTTTGGTAATTTGTCTAAACTTGTTAAAAATATGATTTGTCTTAACAAATGGACTTTAAATTTAATTCAACCTTATAAAACCAAGTTGTAAGGTGAGATTTGTACTCACTTATATACTATAAATTGGATGTAAGATCTCCAACAATTTGATTATGTTAGAAATACAATTTGATTACACTAAATAGAGATATATGATACGATTTGATAAGAAAATATCTTATCAAATATTTCCCATGACTAGGTATTGTTTTTTCTTCCTTATTATTATATCTCTTCTTCATTATGAATGAGAGTGCTTGTGTGTACATATCACACAATTACAAACAATCCTCTTTGTATGGTATCAAATTTTTAGGTTTTTTCCCTTCTTTTTTTTCCCCTTTGCACAGTGCTTCAACATTGTCCACTCCACTGCTACCTTTTTCAGCCTGATCCATCAACAATGTGACCCATGAGTTAAACTGCCATCCTTGTGACTAGTTATATCCTCGAGCTTGTTGCCCTATGCACCACCACTCTGCTATGATGTTATTCATGCACCCCATATTTTGGTGTGTTCCTTCTCTTTTGGTGTGCACCTTCCTTTGGCGACTCTTTTTTCTGGCTGTTTAACTTTGATTCAACATGGTTTTCCATGATTGTTCATGGTTCTTTTGGTGTGTTTAATGTTCCCCTTATTCCTGTAAAAATCTTAGCAGAACAGCCAACTACACTCCTTGGGCTGCTGCTATCCAGTTGTGGTAAGACAAGGCTACCCTAACCACTTGACCACAAAAATCTGCCTATCAAGAGCGTTGGAAGCATATTGATGTGGCTTTGTGTCTTGTTCTCTAGTTTTCCCTTGCTCCCAACCTCTAAGCCAAGAGACTATATTCTACTAATTTTCATTGATTCTACATTGTCTCACCAGCTTAATGAACATTAAATTGGAAAAAACACAGACATACCTCGGTAAACTTGATTTCTTTATTGCAGAAAATTTTGTTCTTATATGCTTTGCTAATGATGCAAAGACATTTCACAACCAAGGACAATTCTTCAAGGTTGTTGCTTTTGCTGTAGTACCACTCTGCAGTTCCAAATCGGATTTTATTGGAACCCTCTACTCCTACCTATGCTATATTCCAAGAGTAGTTGTTGTGTCTCTTTACTCCACATATGTTTGGATTCTCTTTCACATCTACAGGGGATTCTTCTGCCCTTGTTTCACAATCAAACCAACGTGGAGGATGTGGTGGTTGTGGATGAGATGTGGTCTTCATTGCAACTAATGTAAGAATTGGGGAATTGTTGAAGCATAGTGTCGAACCAAAGATAGGGAGCATTCCCGTTAGTCAAGGTGGCCCAACTCACCACTCTGACCTCAAAATTTACTATATCTATAGCTGAATATAACGAGCTTCTCCAACTTCATGCAACCAATGAAGCTGCCTCACCTGTTACTGTTGTGGTATAGTCTAGTAATTCTGTTGCCTACATTTCTTAGTCCCCCTCTCTTGTACATTAGATGCTGGATTCTAGTGCCTTTGATGATATGACTGATAACCAATCTCCTTTCTCTTCCTTGAATCTATTCGACACCTTGCCTTCTGATAATCTTGCAGATGACTCCAAAATGACAGTCCAGACATCAGACAAATTTATCCTCTTTCTAAGTCTTCCTTACATTCTTTCTTATTTTTTCCTGTTTGTCCTTCTAATTTAATCTCTATCAGTAATCTCACTGGCACCCCTGTTTTTTGTCCTATTTGTTAATTCTTTCTTGTTCTGGATTGTCACACTAGATATTGGAGCAGGACATGAGTTTGGAGGATTATATCATTCACATCTCTGATTGTTTGTTTCTCTTGTGCCTTTATTGATCTAAAACATCAACATCTTGGATACACGAGTGTGAAGAAATTATCTTTGCTTGTTAATTACTTTCCAATGTGAGTTGTGTTACTAAGGTGAACACTTGCATCGGTTATGGTCCTCGTGTCAATAAATGTGTTGCATCACCTTTTTGCTTTAGTTCACTTCAACATTGGGGTCCTAATCAAGTCTATTCACCATTTGAGATGTTTTATTTCATTACATTTATAGATGATTTTTCTTGTTGTACTTGGGCTTTTTATAATGAAAAATCATTTTGATGTTTTGTCTATTTTTCAAAGTTTCTTTACCAATATTCAAAATCAATTTGCCTGTCAGATAAAATTAAAATAATATTTGTCGTCCCAATTTCAGTATATTCTAAAAAATCACAGGAGATTCTTCATCACACATGGTGTACCCATATATTGAACACAAAAACTGTCATTTGGGGAAAGAACTTGAACCTTTCTTCTTCATTGTAATGTCCTACAATGTTTTTTGGGGGAGCCCGATCTTATTGCTTATGATTAACCGTATATCCTTATTAGTTTTAAAATTCGAATTCCTTATTCTATCTTGAATTCTAAGCAAGACCTTCATCCTATTCCCTTGTGTGTCTTCAAGAGTGCATGTTTCATCCCTGATCTCACTTCAAGTAAAAATAAACTATCTGCGAAATTCCTAAAATGTATTTTTTTGTGGTACAACGAGGTCTTAAGGAAACAGATTGGCCTAAGTCATATAGGCCGTTAAATGTCGATGTTGGGACACTTCCACTTAGGTAGAAGGATGACGACCATGACCTCGAGGATGAAAGGATGGTACTAATCAATACTTTTCTTTGTGAAGTCATCCAGCTAAGTGGTGGATACTACTATGGATTGTTCCTTCTATTGGACGAGAACTTGTGAGGGCTGTTGAGCGTCATTTCCTTGGCTGAACCAAATTGGTTATTTGATTTATGAATACTGTCGAAATATCATAGTATGGTTGAGGTTTTGTGGGTGGAATAGTTCTCTGTCTCCCTTAATCCTATAAATAGACATTAAAGTGTTTCTTTCATCTGGCCTTTCTTAAACTTCATTACCAAATTATGCTGTGCATTAAACAATCACAACTGTCCGTGTCATGAAAATTTAGCATTGTTTATGTTGAAATTTGACTGCCTAACAACCTCCACTTTTATCTAGGCTCAGGATCTGCTACTAAATATTTGAAACAATACACAGAAAAGGGTGGAGTTTATGAAGTGATAACTGATTAACCAAAAACAAAGTGAATAAGTGATAACCAATACATGATAATATTCTTTTTAATTTGGTCTTTAGCTTATAGAAATAGTTATATCTTCGAATATTGACCAATTATGTTATTATACTTAGAAAGGGTATTTTTAACATGCTGAAAATATCTTTTGGTATAAGGACAACTGAACAAAGGTTTTACGAGTTCATGGCATATCTAATGAATTTGACAACTAACTTTATTGGGTTATCTTACTTTCGTTGTTATGGTTAAAGTAACATTATTTGCTTTTGGAATATAAATTATCTATTGAGAGTTTCAGTGGTTACTAAGGGTATTTTGAACACCTCTTCCAAAATTTCAGGTGCCAAATTTTCTTGGTAAAGCTAGCCATCATAAGGTACCATTACATTGCTCTTCTATTATCAAAATATTTTGCTCTCTGATTTTTTTTTTTTTTTTCTATGATTTTCTTAGCATAAATATCGTTCTTTTCTTTTTCCACCTACTAGTCAACTCCTTCTGTATTTTCATTATACATTTTTATTGACTAAAGTTTTTTAATGTTTATTTAAGTAGCTAATTGTTTGAGGAAAATTATATTTTAGGAATCCTTGCTGAAAATATTTCCAATTATGGAAGATGACCAGTTAATAAATTAAAAAAATTGTTCATTAATTCGCAATATATGCCAAACACTTCATAACACACAATTTTCACATTATTGTGTGGATCTTTTACTAGATTCTGGCGTAACTGATTGTGGTTAATTAGAAGTCAACTTTATCCAATGTAATGCTTACAAATGGCTGTAATGTATCTGTAAACTGCTGCTCAGTTTCCTTCCGTAGTACTTGTAATTTGTACAGTTTGCAATAACTTTAAAATATGGCATGAAAAATAGTGGTCAGTCAATCTATACTAAAGAAAATGTGGTGCTAAATCTCTTTTGTCCAGTGGTGTATTATTCTTTCTGAGCATGTCGTTGGAAACACATTAACCACTTTTCTTCTGTATCTTAAGCCCTGATTCTAGCCAATGAACAACAACTACTGTTACAAACTACCACATCTTGTCTTGTGGCAGCAGTAATGCATTTAATATGTTTAGAAATTGGTCTTCTACCATAATATACATAAACAATAATTTTCTAGTCATGAACTGTGACATTTAGTGTGTGCTTGGTTGAATTGAAATTATTCTGGTAGAAAATGGTGCTGTGAAAGGTTTGAAATAAATATTACTATGTTTTGGTTTTGATTAATCTTGGAGAAGATAAATCCTTTTGGTTTCAAAAAGCTCCCGTTTATACTCTTGTTATACGACTTTTGTCCTCCTTATCAATTAGCTTGTAGATGATCAAAAGATAATTTTCCACCTCTGGGCCAAGTTTCAAGGTTAAGGAAAATTGGAAAATTAATACTTATCCACTCCATCCTTCATCCCATTATGAGATACACTTTAAACCTTGATAAGAGAATAAGATATGCAAATACTATTGGGGAAATAGGGGACGGTGTGGAGCTCTGAGGAACAGGAAGGACCAAGAAAAAGAAGGTAAAAGACATCAAAATAAATGAAATCAGTTGGGGTGGGGTTTGCCATGCAAAAATTCTTCCAAAAGAAAGCTGAATAGCTCATACATGGGAGAGATTTGTGCATTGGGTCCCTTGATCTTCCGGTGACCAAATTCTACTTCATTCTGTTTTTTCCTGGTGCCCAATGTGGATTTGGGTGCGGGATACAATTTCCTTTCTGAAGTTTAAATATTGTCGCTGAATTTGAGTTGGAGAGGTAAACAACACGCTCAAGAGGATGGACAATAGTAAAATTGTTTGTTTTTTATGGTACCCCTATGGAAAGTTTTGCCATTTGTAGGAGAATAAAGTATCTTTTGACTCACTAAGCATTTAACGAGATCTTGAGATCTAAGAAAATGCTAGGTGAGTGGAGGAGGAATCCTTTAGTTCTTATATACAAGAACAAAGGAAACACTTAAAATTATTGGAGAAATAGTAATTCATTTTTGTCATCTTTATGAGAGACTTGCTAGAGAAAGAACAATTCTTTCCTGGAAATAATGTACCCTAACACCCACTTAATCTTGTTTAGCCCTCTGATTGAGTAGATCAATACTTGAATTTATCTGTTTTAAGGTTTATTTTTTGTGGAACATTGCTTATAGGTAAAAGTCCTCTTTTTCTCAACATTTGGTGAGCGTGCTGCTCCATTTATACGACAAGCAGCTAAAGACTATTGGGCTTTTGCTTCATTTGGATTCATTCTCTGGCGGGAAGAGGAATCTTCCTATTGGTTGGGAGCGTAAGTGACATTTTTCAGAAAATCTGAATCAGGAAAACAATATTCTGCATTACGTTTTCTGTGCAGAAGACATTGGTGCTATGAATTTATTTTTGTTTATCTGTTTTTAAATTTCAGATTTGGGGTGCAGTCAGCACCAGCTATTGTATTTCTTAAAGACCCAGGTGTCAAACCTGTGGTTCACCATGGTCTGTTTCATCTTGTGTTATATTACCTCATTACCAAACGAATATACATTTTCTCTTCTAATGAACTGACTATCTATGCATTTTGTATTGCAGGTTCTGTCAACAGTTCAATTTTTTTGAACTTGATGGAAAATAATAAACAGCAAGGTAGATAAATTCATTGTTTACATTCTCATGTTTGATACCTATAGTTTTTCCTAAATGAAAAATTACGCACCTATAATTTTTAAAGGTGGGTTGGGAAAATAGGGTGGAGAATTTGCCTATATGGCATTAGTGCAATAATTTTAATTGACAGTTGAAAGACCTAATCCTAAAATAGATGGAATTAACTTCTACCTAAATTGGAATAAACCATACATTTTCGGATAACAAATGATACTTGACTCCTGTATGACATTACATTCTAAAACTTTAGTATCAAGTTCATATGAAGAGAAATAAAATAAATCTGGGATGTCGAATATTATGTAGGCGACTAATTTTTGTCCTTAAGACACGTGGCAAGGACCACAATATTAACCCAAAACTGTTAGTATGTTGCTACGTGCCTTTGGGCATTTTCTTGTCAACTTCTTGTGACTAGGAACTACCTAGTGATTACTATTTTTATCATCATATAACAACAAATACTCCTTGAATTTATATATAAATTAGTTTGTCCATCTGATGTACATGTTATTCTATTCAAGGCATTATTATTATTATTATTAACTTTTGTTTATATAATGGTAAACTTTTGTTCACCATTTTTGCTTCCAGAGCTTCGACAACTAAGGAGTGTGACATCAATGGAGCTAGGTTGTGATCCCCATGGCTATTCTCGTGCTGGTTATGATACAATGATATGGTATTGTGCTGTAGTGGTTGGAAGGCCAAGTTTGGAGCTGAACAAAATGCGTGAAGTATATCTTCTTAGTCTTGTTTTTGGGCATAATTTGTTTACATTGAGAATTATGCTAATTTTAGTTCCTGTCCTTAGTAGGATATTAAGTATTCCACTAGAAGCTGTTAGAAGATTCTTGAGATCTTTGTAATTATTACTTTAGGATTTGAGTTCTCTATATATAGAGACTGAGGTAGTGTTTCAAATCAATCGAGTAAAAATCTTCTTTCATTTTATTTAGGAGGGGGGCTAAGGAATCCCTATTATTTATTTTAGAATGGTAACTCCACTAAGCAATGTTGATCTTCTGCACTTGCCTAATGATAGCCTCCTTAATGGCTGGAATTATCTCTAACATGCTTAATTTATCATATGCACATTAAAGGGTTTGGGTAGACTCAACCATATTGAAGGAGAGACCATATCGCAGGATTGCTCACAATTTAGTTTAGCATGATAGGACCAAATACATAGAGGTAAATCGACACTTTATTAAAGAGAACTGGATAGTGGTCATATCACTACTTCTTATGTCCCATCTGGACTTCAGTTAGCAGATCTGTTTACAAAAAGGTTTTCTTACTGAGCGATTTCATGATCTCACATCCAAGCTGTGAATGATATATATCCATTCACTAGCTTGAGGGGAAGTGTTGTTAGCAAGATTTAGTAGAAGCTGTTAGAAGATTCTAAAGATCTCTTTGTAATCATTACTTGAGAGTTAGAGTTCTCTATATAAGGCTGATGTAATGTTTCAAATCAGTCAATTAAATAAAAATCTTCTTTCATTTAGATTAATTCTTTCAAGGGTTCCTTATAAAATTCAAATCACTGTTGTCATATTTGATACTTGGGGCTCCAGTCTAGTTTTCAAGATACATGCATAATCTTAAGAAAATGGCGTTTTAGACTGTTTTTGCACTCTTACTTTTTACGGCTTCAAATTTGGAAGATTTGTAATTCAGTTCCATAGACTATGTGCAGGGTCCAAGAAACATTTTCTAAGCACAGCCAAGTGGATTCATCATCTGAAAATCAATCCTTAGCTCCAGCTGTGGATGCATTTAAGAGAAGGCGGTTGACATTTGCTTGGCTTGATGGTGAAAAACAAAAGGTATTTTTTTTTTTCTTTAATTTGGATGATTTATATTTTTGCTTGTCATTCTAAATAAATTACTCTTCTTTTTGGTTTGAGTAAATTTCAAATGCTGATGCTTGACATTAGTGATTGAATTAACAAAACGTATTAGAAAACCTTTTTAAGAATGCCAATTTCATTTGACAATGACCCATGGGCATCAAAGCAAAAGTTATTCTAAATTACTTCCCTGACAGCATCTAATCTGCAAGATGGTGTATAATACGTCAATTTGGACAAATTGGACTTGTCCATGATCTAAGTTTACTGCTAAATCATTAGAATGCTTTATTATGCATATCCATCCAGATTTTAGCACAATATAATGTCCAATTTTGCGTATTCATCCAAGTGGAACTTATCTTTTTAGGTACTTGTTTTTTTAAATATAAGATGTATTATTTTCGTGCACAGAGATGTTTTTGCTCACTATCCTACAGTCGCTTGGGGTCTTGGCATTGCCTTTTTTATTGGAAATTATGTAAATAGGGGCATTTGAGAAGGCATAGGTTCTCGTACTCATTGTAGAGGATTTAAAAGGGTTCCAATTACAATTCTGCCTCACTTGCCTCCCCCTGGTACTCATTTGTTTTGTGACAGTTAAAGTACGGCCACAATCCAGTGCTCCATGCCAAGACAAAACATTTGGAACTTGACCTTTTCTTCGTGTTGGGGATCAATTTTGATTATTTTGTTTATTTTATAACAGATAGAATATCTGATTTTTTATAGGAACAGTTATAATCAATTGTATTTATCATTTTCAGACAATATAATAAATTCACCACTAAGTTGCTGAGGCACAGTATTCTCTAAATCTATCCTCTATCTTCTCTTTCAACATGGTGTGTGCCAGATTTTTTTTTCACTTTCATATACAAATATTTGAAATGAGAAACATAACGAAAACGAGATTTTTTATGTCTTCATAATTGTCTCTAGAAACAGGAGATCAAAGCAAAATGATTTTTCAAACTAAACATGCCCCTAATTCCTATATTCTTCATGTTCAAGTGACTTATTTCTTTAAATTTTTTTGGTGTATTTTGAATGGAGAATACTTTTACATCATCTCTGCTACTATTTCTAACCTGAACTATTTACCTGCATTGTGTAGGATTACTGCCAATTTTACATTGGTCAAGCGGGTAGCGATCACACTTGTGGGCAACGACGGAGTGCGACTGATATTCCTAGGTTATTTGTTATTCGTTACCTGAGGAATGATAGTGCTGTTGATTTGAGAACCGAGCAAAAGACGAACTGGAAATCATCACTGGTCCAAGATCTAATCAGTGATTCTGATCTTGCAGGCCAGTTTGTAGCAGGGTACAAGGGAGAAGATGATGTTTCACAGGTTTGCCATTTGCAATAAAAGTTTCACAATGACAAATGGTTTTTACATTTCTTTATAACTTAATGTATTATCATCATACTACTTGTGAAATATGTTGAGTGGTTCAAGAACTAACGATGTACAATGACGTTGATGTTGTTTTAAGGTATTTTCTATTTTCATTTGCAGATAACCCACTGGCTTGCAAACATTATTTCTGATGGTGACTCCAGAGACTTACCATTCTTCGTAAGTTTTATTTACTTTTGAATAGGTTTTGTAGGTAAGGCTTCTTGTATGGGGCACATTCATTGTTGAATTAATAACCTTGGCCCTCACTCAAGTATTTAATTTCTGTCCTCCGGTTTTCTCTAAATGTTTACACTCATTTATGTGATCATAGTTTCAAAGTTGCCCAGGTTAACATTTTAAAATGTGAGGTTGTTGTTGATGGGATTAGTTGTGTAGTTTACTGATTAAGAAAATACCATTTCCTCGTTGCAGACGCTACGAACTCCTAAGCTTGTCCCAGATGACACAGAACCTATAACAGCACAAAATATTCCTCTGAACAATCTGAAACAGAGTATTCTTGGTAGTCTTAGCGGACTCTCTATATACCTTGAGGATCCTAGAGTTGGTCCGTTTTTGCTTCTGGGTGCATTAATTTCTTTGGGTACTATCTGGCTGCGTAGGAGCCAACAAGTTCAGTCATCTGAACCAAATCAACCTAATTCCAATCAGCCATCTGAATCAAATCAACCAAGTCAACCCAGTTCCAAGGTAGTATGTTATCTTGCATTTTTTCAAACTGTAGGAGTTACTTGTATATTTTCATTCTGACAGATGTCTTCACAGGATGAAAGGAAACAAATACCAAGAGATCGGGTCAGGAATCGGTCAAATAAAAAACCACCCCCTTCTATGACTGATTTTGAACCATCGGATGCTTACCAGGCTCCACTATCAGATTCTGACTCTGAGTAATCTCAGTTTGGTTTCTCCATGAAGGAAAGGAAAATACACAATGTTACATGGTCTGAAGGTGAAATTCTTTGTGTTCTTGGTTTTGAGCAAGATAATACAAGATTGCCACCATATCTCTAGAAGAGATTAGGAGTCATATAACCCCCTTAGGTCCTAGATCTTAATAAGAAAGAACGACGTATTTTTGTTTCGATTAAAACGAAAATTTGACTACTCTGGCGTATATTTATTTAATACTTCTATTAGGATATTTATTCATGTATATCAATTCATGAAGTGCTTTTACCAAAATTAAGAGTCTGTCATAATTTATTCGTGGAATTTATAATTAGTGATTCTTACATGATTAGCTGCATGGCACGTGTTCATTGCTACGCTAGAGATACGGCATCTGCTGCTACTGTATTTCCTTGTAACAGCCAGCATATTGACTATGATAATTGTTTATAATTTGTTATCTTAAGTTTGAATGTAATAATTATGAGTTTTTAAAATATTAAACAGAATTTAGCAAAATGTATGAAAGTTCAGTTTTAGAGGAAAACATAAGTAAAAATTTTCACTTCTAATAAGTATTTTCTAATTTATTTTTTTAAATAAAGAAAAAAATTTCTAGTATAAATTTAATATTTCAATGTTTTATAGGTTGATTCTCAATACGTTGAATTATAAATTGTTGTATTGATAATATATAAATAACTCAAATAAGTGTTATGCATTAGATTAGGCGTTTTACCTCGATGGTATGAGTTTTATTTGATTTATGAATATTTATAACTTCATCATTAATGATAAATTCAGTTAAGAAATTATTTTGCTATGTAAATAATTGATCATTTAAATATTTTTGAATTATTTTTGCAGATAATTACTTATTACTTAAAATATTATTAGTCTTATTAACAATAATATAATTGATTGTTATAAATAATTTGTTAACTATTTTCTTAAAATAAGATATATATAAAGATTTTTTTCTCAAAATAGAAGAGACTACACATTATACATATTATACATTTTATGGAGGAGGCCTCAAAAGTTAGAGTTCTTGGAACAATTTGCATCAACAATCATTAGGAGAAGTTTGTTCTTTTCACTTGTTTCAAAAATTAATCATGTTTAGGTTATATATTTCTAACTTGTCTCATCGTTAATGTTTGGTGTGTTAACACTTGGTAGTTTAATGGATAGGTTTCCCAGAAAATTCACATTTTGAGAGTAATACATAATGTTTGTGGTAGAATGTAACTAAATTTAGTGAAACAATCCATCACATGTTGATTGGATTGAACATGAGGTGGATTCAATGAGAATTATTTTTTCTAAAAGCTTGGATTCATGGAAAATGTTTTTTCAGGTGGTAAGTAGACACGACATCATTTTATAAGAATTATTCTAATGATTTTTGTGAAAGTAGGAAAAACACAATAAGAGTTGTGCAAAAAGAGGGTTTATTTTGTGTTTTTGAAAACTTCTTGACACTTTTTTTTTTTAAATATGGTCTAATAGGCCGTGTTCAGAATATAGTTTTATATATTAAGTATTAGATGTTATAGTTATATTTAATGAAGTATGTGAAACAAACTTTTTAACAAACTTTTCTACTTTATATATATATATATATATATATATATATTTTCAAGTAATTAGTTGATAGAAAATTTGCCTGTGATAAAGTATTATAGATATAATTTTAGCACTTGATTAGTTTACTTGTTTCAATACTTTTAGTTATGGGTGTTCAATCAATAACTCTCTTCCTTTATTAATATAGATAAAAATTAGATACAACGTAGAAATATGGAAAAGAGGTAAAATGCACTTATACTTGTTATAATATGTTATATCTAATTTTCAATTAACAAATTAAGTTTCATTAAGTAATAAAATAATGCTACGAAGTTCAAAGTGAGTAATTTTTAGGCTTATAATGGTTCTTGCCTAACCCTTTCATTATTCTTGAAATAAGCTACTCTCAACTTAAAGTACTATTATTTCTTAAGTTACTTGTGACTCAATGCAACATTCTTTACCAAGTCAGCCTTGACTCAATGCATCATTCTTTTTCATACAACTTGTGACTGAATGTAATATTCTTTATCAAGCCACTTTGGCTTAATATAGTATTTTTTTCTCAAGTCATTCCCTCCTCAATGTAGTATTCTTTACCAAACTAATCCTGACTCAATGAGTATTTATTAAATAACAACCACTCCTGACTAATAAAACCTTAAAGAGAATGAGGAGAATATTACTCTCATATTATGTGTAAGGCAAAAGTCCAACACCCCAAGGTTTTAATTAGTGTTTTAAAATTTCTAAGTATAAAATATGATTACACTTCATCTATAAGACGATATAGTTTTATAAAAACAACAGATTATGTAAGAAGCAAGTATTTTGTCTGACAGCTAATACAATAATTTGCAGTCTTTTCTCAAAGTCTAATAAGGCACACATAGGAATAGATGAAACATGTATCAAACATCAGACTATACACAGAATAAATAAACATCGTACTTCAAATAAATATCAATATGCTTATTCTATGTGTTTAGGAATGTCCGTTTGCCAAAATATTTGTTCAAAATCAAACATCAAAGATCTATTAAGATACAATCTAAAGTTGTTTCTTCCATCAACCTTATGACCCAAAACTTTAACTCAATTATCTACCTCGTACAAAAATCACACTAATCATGAATTTGTGTAAAAGTTCATACTACTTATGGAGATAAGAACAAATTTAACATTCAAAATTCCTTTCAAGTTGTCTTTAAGAAAAATGTTTTTATGTTTCATCAGTCAAAGCATGTTGAAAAGCGTTTGTTAAAAATATATTTCTTTAAGTTTGCTTATCTTAACAAACTTTCTAAGGTCAAAAAATGCATAAGGTGTTGTGTTTCAGATGAAGGAATCATAGTCTATTCTTTAGGCAAAGTGCATCTGACATGATACATTAGATGAAAGATTTACAGTTTGGTTGGTTTATTAACCAAATTGTGTTCTTAGTATAATTAATCAAATAATGATTTCAAAAAATTGTAAAAGTTAATTAAATCACAATTCAACCTTCCATTCTTGTAATTTTCCTGTTTTTCACATTGTAACCCAAGAGAACAAAAAGAAAACATATAATAGTTCTATTCTCGTTCAATCAAAAGTGAGTGTACAAGGGGATAATGTGTCTTATTTATATATGCATAAGTCCTTGTTCTTCATATCTTAAGGAATGTTGAACTCAAAAATAAGCAAAAAGTGGGTTGAACAAGACACAAAACTGGAGCATACGTTCTCCATAAGTGGTGCTTCTAATTAGCCTATTTTTGGCTTATTTCAAGTGGTGTGAGACTTCCATGCTCTATGCTCTCCTTCTTCATGCCTTGGTTGAATTTTGATCATGTTTTCTAGGATTTTTGGTTGACCTTTTGAGTCCAAATCAACACTCAATTAAGGTCCAAAATAAGCTCACTTATACCCTTACAAAATTCTACAAAAGAATACAAGAGAAAAAACACCTATACAATTTGTGCAAGACCAATCCTAGTATTCAACTATTCAAGTGTAGAGTATTCCTCCATGAGACTTCATCTTCTTCTATCCTTTTAGCTAATGTTTTTGTGGCTGGATGATTTCCATATGTGTGTCTAAGGCTAACTATTCTTCTACATGTCTGATATTTTTAAAATATGCATTTATTTTTGTTTTGAGATGCTTCTGTGTGTTTAACATTTTATCATACTTCCTATATTATTGATAATATATGCTTTGAGATACTTTAATTGATTCACACTTCAACAAACTTGTAGTTAACAAAAACTTGATATTACTTAGTATTTATATAAAACATCTATGCCTTAACACACTTGTGTTGTAGCTAAGAGTGGTGGTTTAAAATACCTGTTACAACAGTTGTTAGCAAAACTTGACTAGTTTAGTCAAGAATTAGACACACAAATTAAACGCTAACTTTGACTCTCATCTTATTCACTATTAAACTATAGACACTTACAGAAAAAAGTTCATAAAATCATTAAAAACATAATTAAACTTCTTTATTGTATTTATATAATTTATTTTGTTCCTTTTAATCATCTGAATTAAAATTTCTACTTTCATTACTATCGATATTATGATGTTATATTCATTTATAGCCTGTGTAATGACATCGATATTAATAGTGACTATGTCACTATGTAATGATATGAAAATTTACTTTTATAATTTGTGGTTAAAATATTGTTAGTATCTAGAATTTGGATTAAATTTTATTTTAGTAACCACATTTAGAATTATTTTTTAGTCCCTCAATATAAAATTGATATTTTAAATCCTTTAAATTGAAAAATATTTTTTTCTATTATTCTAACTTTAAAATATCTTTTAATCCTTTTTAAGTTTCTTGATTTGAAAGTAATTCATTTTGATTTTCAAAGCTGATGTTGTTGAAAATTTATTGACGTAATTAATTAACATGTATTTAATTTGAGAAAAACCATCTAATAGTCATTGAAATATTTTTTTTTCTTTGTTTCTAATTGTGCTCCTTTTCTTATAACATTGGTTTGCATGATTGCTACTATACAACTGTATTATTGTCCTTTCTTATATTCTGCTTTTCTTGTTTTTTCTCATATCGTTACGAATAAAGTTTTGATTTGAAATATTTATTTTGGGATTAAATTACAGTGATCGTGATTAGGACGTGCAAATGCAATATTTCGTTTTGTTTCACTAAATTTTGCGAATTTTAAATCCTGAACAAATTTATCGTAAATTATTATTTGATAATTTAAATATTTGAAGATTAAAATTGTAATAAATCTTATATCTAATTTTTTTTTAAAACATATTGTTACTCACTTAAACTTACTCATATAATACAAAAAAATTGACGTAGATATTATGAGTCAATTTTTGTTTTAATTTTTCATCTGATTAATGAAACAAATTAGCTTCACGATAACTTTTTTAATTAGAAAGGTTAATTCATTTTCCCAAACTAAAAATTCCAATTTAAAATTTGAGAAACTAATTACAAATGTAATTACTAACGTGGATATCAACAGTCACACAAATAACATTTTCTGAAATTGAAAATTTAAAAAATAATCACAAAAATAAGAAACCAATTTATTATCACCCTATCACCCATTTATGTCCGTGAACCAAAGAAGATGCGATAATAAATGACCCTTTATACTCCTGTCTCTGCTTTTCCCATCATACTATTATATAAGTATTTCTTATATTTACTTATTTATTTTTTTTGTATTTTTCTGTGTGGTTGTCATTTAGTAAGTGGTACCCCCTTATTATTTAGGGTCCACCAAACCTGTCCATAGATAATTGAAGGGTTGCGTGGTCACAACGTAGGTCCTAATTCTTTAAAAAAAATAAAAATAAAAGAAAAAACAACGTAGGTCCTATTCACACACACCCTAAGTATATCCTCATACCTTAACATTTTTTAACCTCTTTTTGTCCTATCACGTGTTTTGTGCTATATGTCTCTTTTCTCACGTTCTTCGTCTCTCTCAATACACAGAAAAAAATCAGAAAGGAAGAATAGAATTTCTTAAAACAAAGTAGAGAGGGATGATACATAGATACCTTTGATGAACCCTCTGCAGAGGAATCTCCATATATCATCATTACATTATTTCTTTCTAACCCTTTTTCCATTAGCATTGGGTGTTCAGTAATTTTTTATTTTTTTATAAATACTGAATGTACTTGCTTATTTCATCATCACACGTTCCAAGATCAGCATTCTCGAACAGGAAGCACGATGTTGAACTAGAAGACTCACCCAAGTTGAGTTCAGAGACACTGCAGTCACCACCACTCGGAGCCCCATATCGGAAGGAAACATAGTTAGATGAAACGCATTGCCAATTATCTTCATTGTCTGAAAAGCAGCACGAGGGTGTGGTCACTTGATTGAATATTAGTGGTGAGGGAGTAGAAGAGGACCTAGCCATTTGTGTTATGTGTGGTCCATCCTCAAAAGGGCTTAGAGCATTCAAACACTCTCCAATTTGATCACTGCTCATAAAGCTTCCATCACTTGCAGAGTCACCTTTTTCACTACTTTCCAACAGTTTTGAAAAAACAGCTTTTGCAGATTGAAGCCCGTGAACTTTAAGAGGGAGGGAAGTAGCCATCTTGTTCAGTAGCTGAGCAGAAGTTACTGAGTGATTTGGTGAGGCCAAATTAGGCGCAAGGGGGTCTCTAATATTGTCCTGTTCTACTCCATTTCCAGTTTTAACCACACTATTACTGTTGCTGTTCCCTGCAAGAACAGGTTGATATGATTTAAGTGCTTCTAGGTACCCTGATGATAGAATTTTACTAGCAACTTTGTTGAGAAGCTGAGTTGAGGATGACATTGGCTTTGGTAAGGTGGACTGATGAGATTGGGGTGTAGTGGCATTTTGTCCATGGCAATCAGTTTCCTTTGGTGGAACTGTGCTCAAGTCACTGGATTTTGATTCTGTGGAACTAGCAGTGCTAATTGGTTTTGAACTCGATGGAACCGCATCATTCTTTTCATAGTGCCTTTTCAGATATGAGTTCCAATAGTTCTTGATTTCGTTATCAGTTCGCATTGGTAAATGCTTTGCGATACTTGACCACCTAGCAGGAATAAAAAAATATGTTCGTTATCAGTTATATATAAACTAATATGTAAAGTTTCTCAGTTTCATTGAAAGTGGTTTTTAACGTATATATTAAAATGGTATCTAAACTAAACGAGTATCTTAATTAACCTGCATAGCTACATTATAGAAGTATCCATTGGGAAAACCAACATATGATTGACAGGAAATGACAGAGGTTATTCTTGTAAAAGTTTCCTAATTCATAAACAAAACCAAATTAAATGCAAAAATTGTGCAGCAGGGTACATAACTATCAGCAGCAAGATCTTTCACCTGTTGCCAAGAACAGCCTGAAGTTGTATAATTTTCTGCTCTTCTTCTGGGCTCAATTTTCCTCTCTTAATGTCTGGTCTGAGGTAGTTAAACCATCTCAGCCTGCAACTCTTTCCACATCTCTGAAGACCTGTAGAACACATTTCAAGTTGCCCTCACTTTACCATAATAGCAAAAATGTTATTCCCTAGCTAAGTACTATCTAATTTAGCCATCATCTTCAAGATCAAAACTACTGAACGATGCTAGCCAAACTAATTCTAAACAACTCTGTCCCTAACCTGTTCCAACCAACTTAGAAGATGCATCACAACTTCAACTCCATCTCACAAAATCAATTTGAAAAACAAACTTACAAACTATATGGCAACAAATCAGAGGCGAAGCTGATACTGAACCCTTACTAAGATGCAAGTTGTTTACCCAAATACAAATCTAAATCAACAACAATAATACAACAACAGCCTTGTAAGATGGATAAAACTAAAGTGACGATGTACTACTCAAATCTGAACCACACACCAAGACCAAGATATTTTGAATCCAAAAACTGACCAGCTTTCTGAGGCATGGTACGCCAGCTTCCAGTGCCATGTTTCTGAATGTAAGCAATGAGTATCTGGTCTTCTTGAACAGTCCAGGCTCCCTTTCTGAGTTCGTCGTGACTGCAGCAAGGAGTCCTTCCCATTTTACACCATCAGGAGGGGGTGAGGGAAGCCATACGAGGAAGGAGGATAATGAGGAGTTGGCAAAAGAAGGGTGAAAAAGTGTAGTGTAAGTGTGTGTCTTGGTGAGAAAGGGGTATGACTATGTATGAGAGATGGAAAAATTAATGAGGGCATCAAAGGTGTGGTTGTAGCTGCTGCATGTGTTGAATTTAAGGGTCTGAGTAGTACGATCACTTTGAACATTGAAAGCATGTGGGGACAAGACATGGCTGGACTTCTGTAGATACGATTATTGACAACATGACAAAGTGTACATGTGTGTGTGTGTTAATGTATTGTGATGGATGGTCCTCAGAGCTTCACTCTCAACATCCTCGCGATGCATGGAGTGCACCATTTGGTCCGTCAGAATTTAGACCATAACCATAACTACAAAACCTATTATATTTTTATTGTCTCACACACATCCATGCTCCAATGGTTCGGGACCAGGGTAGTTGGAGACAATAAATTGTCTTACATGATAGAGCTGTGTGACTAAGACATTTTTAAAAACATCCAATTTTCTTTCCGAACTCTTTATATTTGAGGTTTTCAACTTTTACTATCTTTTTTTTTCATGCATAAATACAGTAGCATGACTGAAGTTGGAAATATTTGATGAGGGTACTTGAGACCGAATGTACAATAACATTCAATTTTGGTGTACGTTAGACGATAAACTTAAACATGAAGGGTTTAGAAAGTGAGGGAGTAATTTTTTTTTTTTTGGTATCAAAATGGTATGATTTTGGGTGAGTTTTAGCGAAATGAATAATTTTAAAAAATTAAGAATGTGAAAATTGTGTTTGAAAACACCATTTCAAATTCAGGAACCGGGTTTTCAAAGTTTGGCTGTGTATGTTTTTTCCACATTAAAAATATGCTTGAAAGCTCGTTTTTGCATTTGTTTTATATAAAATCATTTTTGTCGATTGCGTTTTCACTTTTTATAAAATTTGCATGTTTTCTAAGTTTTATATTTAATATTTTGCATAAAATATATTTTTTATAAATACTTTGGTTTTTATTTATATAAAAATGCCATTTATTATTTTTTCAAGAACTTAAATTTACATATATGTTTTTTAGTTTTAAATTAGCATTTATAGTTTAGAAAAATGACTTTATTGTTTTTATTTATTTATTTTAAGTTCATGTTAGTTACAAGTTAGTCTTACAGTATGTCTTTTCTTTGTCTTCATTGTTGTGACTGAAGTGGTATACAAATTTGTACTCAAACATTTTTATTATTTTCGTATTCATTTTCGTCATTTTCAATTTCATCATCGACAGGTTTATAATAATTTATAGATGACATTGAATGAAGGTGATTTCAGTATAAAAGTCTCAAACATATTTGATGTGGTAGAAAAAATATTTAGTTAAGAAGGAAAAATAGTATATATGTATGAAACTTGTTGGTATGAAGATTGTGTAGGCATGTTATCATGATTTTCCAAATATTAGAATGTTAGAAATTGTTGAAGACTAGATTGACCAACATATTCTTGTGGAGGCTTGGAAATGAGTGAAGAAGATCCAACCTATTGATAAAAATGTTATGATTGCACTTGTTGTGTCTCATGTAATGTGTCATGTTCTTAGAAAAAGAAATGTTAATTGTAACATTCTATAAATATAATACATTACTTTTTCAAATACTATGATCAACATTATTATTAAATGATTTGATGATTTTATATGTTTTTTTGAATAATCTAAATCAGTATTACGATTGACACAAGAAAGATTCATCTAAAATATTGTATGTAATTCAACAATTAGCAACTAACACTTTTTGTCTGACAAATCCAGATATTTAGAACCTTCCTCCGATGAAGAGCAAATGAATATGAAGTTTTCGGCTTATCTCTTATTTCATGAAATGTTATCAAAGTTAAACAAACCTTAAGACTTCATTTGACACTCTTGGTCCAACATTGAAAAGTTTTCTTGACATATTATAGAAAAATAATGGAAAGAGTTAAGTCAAAATAACTCTTGTATGACAAATTCATGACAAAGACAGAAGATCTATGTTGAAGGAAAGAAACTTACATAAAAACACATGCAAAAAATAATAATCTAAACAAAGAAAGTTATTTCAATTAAGTATTAAGAATATCCAGAATCTTAACCTATCATCTAATGAGAATTTACTATCATACGACTAATCGAAGTCTTGACACATGTAGTAACAAGATTAAAACTTAGAATCTTTTTTACAAGGTTGTTTACTCGATAATAACAAAATATTTTTTTAACCTTAGTTATTATTCATGATATAACAAATTTAATGTAATGGATATGCTTAATTAAAAAAAATTCTCTTCTACTTCATTAAAGTCTTTTAGGTGTAAATTACTTAATTATATTTTTATGAATTAATAGATGATTTATCTTTTTGATATCTCTTACAAACTAATCATTGAAATCTTAATTCAATTATAACCAAAATACAAAATTAGAATTATTGAGAAAAATGTAATCAATGAAATTACCCAACATTATAGAAGAGTACGCACACTCTTGAAAGAAAACAACAAAACTTTGAAGAAAGAAAATGTCACGTGATCAACAAATCAATCTTCAAAATATTTAAGAGAATGAGACAATTGTCATTTTGTATATATATTATTATATCTATAATCATATCAAGTGATGTGTCCTAACCTCATTATTCTATTTGGTTTAATATTGATTAAAATGTTCTTGATTTCACTTTATATCTAACTCTATTTTGAAATTTTGCGCATTTAAACTATATGTAGCTAAAAGTTTTCCTTCAGCAATTTAAATGAGTGATAGATTGAATGGTCATTTACATTGAAACTCATTTATCTTAACTAGTCACTACAAGGATAATTTTAAATGGATACACTAGAATCAAATAATATGCCTAACAATACATGTATAATTGTACCCTTTGTGCCATTTGATTGTACCTTGTGTGTCTTATAACTTCCTTTAATTTTCATGTGTCTTTTTTTTCAAAATGATAGAGAAATTTTGAATACATATGCATGAAATCTCTATTTGTTGGACAATTCTCCGCAGTAGTAAACGCTATGTTTTCAAGATTGTAATGAAATGCGGATGTCCAAAATAATAGTAACATTCAGAAACAAGGATTGTATTTGTTAACTTTACCAAATGGAACCATAACTATCTCTATCACAGGATCGATTACTATTTTTTTATTGTTTTGACAACCATGATGCATGTTAATCAATTTTATAATATACCAATGGATTTATTAAGCATGATGCAATTTAAGACGTTAAATTGTGTGTGTCTATAAAAATGTACCTCATGAAATTTATAAATATAAATATGTGTTTCTCATAAATAATAAAAAATAGAATGTGAATTTCGACTATTACTTGATAGGTAAAAACGTGAAAAAACTGATGTTGATAAAAATAATCTAAGCAATTTGTTTGAAGAAATTTTCTAAGAGACTAGTTTTTATCGCCTAATAAATGAAGTTTATGTTACTAATGGTTTTGAAAATGGTTATCCATTAGATAAACAAGTCTATGCCTGATTAATAAAATTTATAACAAGAAAGAATTATGTGTCTGACTTAGACAAATCTTGGTTGAATAGACCTAGACTAAGTTAATATATAATTCATCATTTATAATTCGAAACTTTTTTAGATGTGACATTAACTAGTATGAATAAAAAATGATAAAATTATTTGAAATTGAACTTACACCGTCATCATTAAATATTAGTTGTTGATATGATAAATATTAGATAATGTGTGGAATGTACCATCATATATGATGTGGTGCTATGCAAATGACATTTTTATTAATTCATTTCCTTCAATTAGATGGTTATGTCAATCATTCCACAATGTTATCCACTTTTGTTGATATTGGAGCCAATATCTATTTGTTCATCCTCTCATGTCTTCTTTGTGAAGCTTATCCAAGTTTAATAGATCGGTAGAGATGGATTCATGAAGGCCAAAATGTCAATGTCAATCAGCTTGATAAAACTCCAGTATAGCGAAACATATCAAAGAAACAATTAGGTGATAGAAACATGAATGTTTATCAAGCATCTCACTTTATTTTCACTAAACAGTCCACAAAAACTAAATTATAGTGGGGATAATAAACAACATATGTCAGTAATAAATGCAATTATGGAGTGATTGAAAACCTCTTTTGATTGTAAGGGGTTAAATGTGTTATACAATAAATAAATTACATAAGTAGGTGTTGATATCTTTTGCATTGAAGGAGACCACCTAAGATAAATAATTAGTGGAGATGAAAAAAAACTTCTATATATGTAAGTTGTACTTGAAACATGAAACATGAATCCGATGGTGACTCCTCGTAACAATGACTTCCATGGCTTGATTGTTAAAGAAATACATGTGATGTGATTCCAAAAGCATTAGTGCAAAAACAATATGCAACCTCATATGCTTTTCTAATTGAAATCAACTCCATGATCTAAAATTCAATAAAAGACATGTGAAAGAATTGAGTCACAACTATAATTTGATACATAATTAAGATATGGGAATATTAAAAAATACACTAAATCATATTATTAGCAAAAATATATGTAAAATTGAAAAGCTTCTAATCAAAGTTAAGATTTCATATATATTGAACTACAATCATGTCGATTCCATAATGAGAAAGTTCGTGAAAAATATTTATTTATATATTATTTTTTTATTATTTTGTATTCAAATTAGTGGTATATTTATTCATTTTAATTTCTCAAATTACAATTAACTTTATTATTTTAATTAAGAAAACACGTTATGCAAAAATATACTAATAAATGTAAATATTATTTTAAAATTAAAAACCATACGTATTAATTTTTAATTTTTAAAAGAAAACAATAAAATGGATCGGACGCTACCTTGTAAAGTGTATTAACGGGTTCCTTACTCCAATTATTTATCCAAGGCAGAAGAAAATGAAACGTTGTAAAATTGTCCACATCACTCAATGATTTAAGTTTATTTTTGTCTATATATTAACATTACTGTTACCTATCAATAATAGCGTATATAGTGCAGCCTCGTGGAGTGTCAGTACACTAGTATTTAAATACGCAACAAATACCGAAGACATATACCATAATTATGTGTATGCGTAAGGTGTAGATAAGGTATTTATTGAGTTTCGTTACAACTTTTGTAAACCTTAAATATTATTGTTTTAATCAGGTTAACGCTTCACAATTTAAACAATCAGATACACAAATAATACAGCAAATAATTTAGTAATATGTAATAATGGAATTAAATACATTTGATAATATATATATATATAACATTGAATAGACTATATCTGGTTGATAAACATTGAATATTTCTAATCAATTTGTTCTTGAAGTTGGAACGGATTATTTCTATTTCATATTAAATATTATCATTTTAAAATTTATAATCATCTATTATATAAAAAAAATATTATTAAAAAATAAAATACAAATAACTAAAAATATAGAAAAACACACCAAACTCATAAAAAAAGAATTTAAATGTATTTAACTATATTTATTTTAAAAATAATTTTATTTTAAAAATAATAGTAGTTCATTAAATATTATTATTTTCATACAATTAAAATCTTTTAAGTAACTCTAGGTTATACTTAGTAAAGATGATGTCGAAGTTTATGTGGAAGGATATTTTCTAAAACAATAGAATTACATTACGTCGAAGTTTAGTAAAAATTTGTATTTTAGTACATGATGAAACCAAAACCAGTATTTCTTCAAAACATTGTCACGTAGTCCATAAATGCATGCATTGGCGTATGATGTAAGAGTGTTGAAGGAGACAGAAGTCATTAATTATATAAAACTACAGAGTTTCAAGTCCGATCCAGCAATAAAGGAAGATAAGATCTGCATGTGTAACAATTATCTTCTCATTTATCTAACTTAATTGCTACATTCAATACACTATAGATCATAGAAATAATTTTTTCACACAACTCGAGAAATATGATATTGTAAATGGATGTAATCTCAACATTTACTCTCATAAATGTGACCATTTGACCTTTGTTTCAGAAGTAAGAAATGGTGTATCGGTAAGCTTACTAAAACGATAATATTTTGAACATTTATGATAAACAAATCTATGACAAGAGAATCTATGACAAGAGAGTAATTGGTCAGACACAAGTACGTCAATTTCATATACATCTCTCCTAATTAATAATAAGCATGATGCTATAAATAACCATTCAATGATTCAATAATTGACTCTCAAGTTGTATTATTGTATACATACATACATACTTTCTTTTAAGATTTATACATTTAAAATCTCCTTTAGTATAAGAA
>Ga0123340_1000233_pt1 | contig 31675 bp, 21 predicted proteins | sample SirMexnodulemix_FD_89961 | JGI IMG/M metagenome (GOLD analysis project Ga0123340, IMG submission 89961) | Root nodule microbial communities of legume samples collected from Mexico - Siratro Mexico nodule mix | ecosystem: Host-associated > Plants > Roots > Nodule | place: Mexico: Nepantla...
AAAAAAAAAAAAAAAAAAAAAAAAAAAAAAAAAAAAAAAAAAAAAAAAAAAAAAAAAAAAAAAAAAAAAAAAAAAAAAAAAAAAAAAAAAAAAAAAAAAAAAAATTAAGGAGAAGGCATAAAATTGTAACCCTAAACAGAGAGAGAGAGAGAGAGGTACAGAGTAATCGCGACAACGAACAACAGGGAAGAGTTGGAGAAGGCGTTGAAATTCAGCTTCATCCATGCTTGCACTGCAAACCCTTATTTCTTCTTGTTCTTCGTCTTCTTCTTGAAGGAGAAGACTTCACTGAGAACGAAGAAACGCAACCTCACTCACTTTGATTATTCCAGTTGTTTAAAAAGGTGTGTATCTAACTTGACGAAATGGTTTTAATAAATTACTTAATCTTAATTTCAACCAAAAAATTACTTAATCTAATTTCCTTTATGTTTCACAAACATAATGTACACTTATTTATTTTAATTTTAAAATATATTTATTCTTATATTTTAAATTTCAATACATAATTTAAGAAGGGATTTTTTTTTCTCTTTACTTTCTTACATAAAATTATATTTTTGATGTTAGCATCTCTTTTCCCTTCACTTTTCCATACAATTAGACAAATAAAAATATTAATGATAAAAAATTCAAATAAAAATGATTTATTTTATCATTTCCTGATTTTATCAATCGAAACAACATAAAATTATATTAAAAATTACATAAATTTTCCCCATTTTTTCCCTCTCAATTCAGTTTTTTCCTCCACTTATCCATACAATCAAACAAATAAAAAAAACTAATAATAAAAAATAAAAATATTTATTTTATCATTTCCTTATCTTTATCAATCTAAATAACGTAAAATTATATTAAAATTTCCTTAATTTTTTCCCGTCCTTTTCCTCTCAATTTCATTTCTTAACCAAACCAAATGTTTTTCCATAATTTTTTTCGTCATTTTCCTCTCAATTTCGTTTCTTATCCGAACCAAATGTTGAAAATACCCATCATATAATAAACTACTATAAACAAAGTAATATAAAGTACTAAAAGCTAAAGAAGAAAAAATATATCTAAAAATCAAGAAGGCACCTTCAAATCCGAGATCTCCCAAAAATAAATTGAATAATTGGGATGAAATTGAGAAGAGAAAAGACTTTCCATTTGAAAAATACGACAAAGGATTAAATTAGTTAAAAATTTATGATGAAATTACAAATTGCTTCTCAACAACGTTTTCCTAAATTCAAACTCGAGTAAACAATTATACAATGCACAAAGATAGCAACATGAAAAAATAACAATTATATGAGCTTTCATTCGTAAAACTAAGATCATCTTCAATAGAGTTTTTTTATGAAAGTTGTTTAAAATTAAATAATGTTACTTAAAATACGTTATCATAAATGATAATTCCGAATGTTCCGCGTCCACGTTAACATTTTCGATGTTTTATTTTTCATCACCATAAAGTTCTTTTAAATTGTCAGAAAAAAAAAATGTTACCATTAGAGACAACAACTGTGCATAAGACCATCTTATTTCCAGTTAAACTTATAAATTTATTTTAATAACTTGTATATTAAAGATTGATATTAGAGGTTGACACGAGTTGCCAAATTAATTCAATTTGTTTTAGAGATCAACAGACAAAAGAATATGATATTCTTCTTTTCTCCTCATCTTATATGTTGCTTTATAAGTTTTAATTTCTCCTTCAAAAGAAATGTTTTATTTTATCTAGAAACATCTGTTGCTTTAACAGAAACTGTAATCATAATATTATTTTACTAACATCCTTCGCATGAACATTTTTCCGAAATACATAATTCAGTATAACTCTTAATTGAAAAACTATCGTCATAATAATTTAAATAAACAATAATTTTCTTAAAAAATTGTAAATCCTTAAGACAAAATAGATGTATAAAACTACTAACCCACTACACTAAACAATGAACAAGAAGCAGGAGCTATAGCTCGTACAATTTATTGTTTCCAGTCTTGAAGAATGTTGACACATTTTCTTAATATAGACTTTGCACCTTCGTTCTTCTCTATCTCGTACAGATGAAGCAGCTCGTCCTTGAATCCTTCATTGACGTCGCCAACTAACGGGACCTCCACGGAAAGTTTCATGACTTCCAGAAGACATTCTGAAGCTGAAATATGAACCTGATTTTGGGAACAAGAATCACCACTTAGTAAAGACGATCACGCAAACACAAAGAAAAAGTTACAAATCGTCCCAAAATCTCGGCTATTCTGTCAGTTTTGTTCGTTAGATTTTTAAATTCATAATATTTCCTGAAAAAAATAATTATGCTTCAGTTTTATTTGAGTCTGCTTTTGCCAAATATATAACATAAGGCAACAAAATGTAATGTATACAGTAGTAAATTTCTTAACACATCGTATCTGTTGCGTTTAGTTAGTATTAAAAGATTGGGAGAAAATAAAATAGATCACTGGGCTTTGTTCACATCTCTGGAGCAAATCAACCTCTTGGGTTGTGCACGAGAACTGACGCATGTTTTAACTATTTGAATTACATGGTACGGGAAGTCATGAGCAAACCCAATAAATGAAAACAGAACGATTTCATTCACTGTAACAAGCATTATGTAATGCTTTCCATAATTTTACCCCTCACCCCTCCAAAAAAAAGTTGTGAATACAACTGATGCATACAAATAGAACAAGTTTTTGGAACTGGTTCAGTAAACATTTCACAAATACGTTCATCAAATGTTTAAACGAATGCAATGAAAAATATTCATGATTCCCAAATTAAACTGCACTTGTAACTCATGTCATTATAATTAATTGTTTTGTCTATTGAAATTTACTTCCAAAAAGATGCTGATTACAGCAGGGGTTTTTAGTTCTATAGGGCAGGGGAATCTAACCCCTGAATAATGTTCAACCAAACAAAACAATGACGTACCTGTGCAATTTTTATTGTGCTTATGCAATGTAGTATTTTTGGTGACAGAGAGTGAAATATCTGAAAAAGAATAAAGTTGATTTTAGATCATTCAAGAATTGAAGTTACTAGAAGTCCAACTGAGAGTAAGCCATTACCTCCTGAACAAAAGAAGTTGCACCAGCAAGTTCGTGATTTCCCTGGGAGTCTTTCACAACACTCTGGAGCCTTGAGCAAAGTTCTTTGATAGATAAAAAGGCTGTAGTTTTGACTGCACACAACGATGGCTTTCTTAATTAAGATTAATAGAAAAATGGAAGGGCATCTGAAAAATGAAAATGAAGTATAAAGAATACCAGTCCATTTATGTTCAGGCAACAAGAATGCGGTATACATGTGCATTAAGCTCTTTTGCTTCTCAAGAATATCATTTATATGTGCCACATGGATACAAGACGTTAAACAGTCAACAATTTTGTTATGTGGAACAGAAATCTCTCCAACACTGTCGAACTCTGCAAAAGAAAGTCAAAATGGTTGCCGTCAGTAAGTAGCACTAAGCAGCTTGTAACAAAGAAAAATCAAATGATTTAAGTGGCTGGCCATTTGAATAGCCATTGAACAATAACAGTAACAAGGAGAATCGTCCATTTCATCAAATTTCTAGGGTGATGTTATAAAACGTTTTCTATTTTCACTTTGTTTCCTATTTTCAGAAGTCTGTATAGGAAAAAGTGAAAGCAAACATGAAAATAATTTTTTTCACTGTTTCCTATACAAACTTTTGAAAGTAAAAAACAATGAAACCAAATGACCCCTAAATGAAAAATCTCGGAAAAAATCAATTCAATATCATACAAGAAACAACACTCTTAACTGTTTGTTTGATCAGCATCAAACTAAACCAACTTGGTATGAGAAACTTAACCTCAAGAACTGCCTTAAATGATTCATTGATCATCATACACTGTCTCCTATACGGAAGAAAACCTGTTGCAAGACATAAATGAAGATCCAGAATTTGTCATAACCTGATTCAGCAGGATCACTGACCATAGGTGCTTGCCCAGACTTTAGAGGCTCTGAATTGCATAGATCGAACAACAAGGGAAAAACCATATTAAAGAACTCTGGATTGCCCAAGGCTTTTATAACCTGGAAACATACAAAATATAAAGCAACTAAATGTGAGATTATAGATGAAAAATGGCTGAATTTACTATTGTTCTTATTACCGGTCAAGGAAACATGTAATGTCAATTTTATAAGCTAATAAAAAGAGGTAAACCTAAAATAGATATCCTAAGAGCTGTACTAAAATTTTCTTATATGGTCTCTTGTTGCCTCTATATTTATTAGTTAATCAAACTAGAAATGAATAATAGTTCCTCAGGTTACCTACTATGTTATGTTTAAACTGTTGAGTAAAAGGTTTGTATATGATTTCATATTCATAGGAACTTGCTATTATGGAGAGTCTAAGCCTCACATCAAGTATTATAAGTATTCAAGTACTTGGGCGCTTATCATTGGTCTCATAATTGATTATCAAAGCCTCGAAAAGGACTACCTATAGAGGGTTATAACTGGTGAAAGGTTCTAACCGATAAGAAATTTGATTCAAGTGTCACTAAGTTAAATATCTCGAGAAGTTGGATCTTAGAAGCAATGTTATGACAGGACTTTGGAATTATGGGAGGCTATGTCTCAAATTGAATAGGTATGGGGTACTTGATGCAATATCTAAGTGCTTGATTATCTCCCTTTAACAGCTAGCTTTTAAGGGGATGGATTCCTCAAGTGCTTGGGTGTTTATGTTATGTCTCATAAGTTCCATTACACCTTGTACAGATATAAGCAGTGTAAAAAGAGGCCAGGCCTACAGGTCACTCACTCCATTTAACCTGAAAAAATAAATGGACTAGCACCATTGAAATCCCAGTTCTGCTTCATCTCGTCTAAACACTTTTCAGCAAATAAAAATGAACGAGAAAAGAATAAATTCTAGAGCATATTTTGGTGATTAATCAACATCTTAGTATGCACTTTATGATGTTATGTATGGTGTATTGTTATTATTATATGAAACGTAGTGCTTCACTCAATCTGTAGTGTTTTTCATGGCATTTTGCTATTTTTTCTAATTACCTTGGGATTTTTGTGAATAATTGGGTAAAAAATAAGTCAGACTAAGGAAGACCCATGAGCCCACGAGAACCAGGCTACGACTCAATTTTCTCATCCAATGACTACAAATTAAAATAAGACTGGCACAGCCAAATATGTTTTGATCTCAGTTATTGTCATAGTTTTATGATGCTCAGTTATGTCTACTTTCATTTTTATCTTTCTAATTAATTCCCAATAGTAACTAGAGATGATCAAGGGACAGAAAACGAAGTGATGATGGCTTTGTGTTTTGATGGTTCCACGGGGTGCAGTTTAATTTCAAGATTTTAAATGTGGAATAAACAAGCATGGAAGCACAACAAGACTATTTGAGATTCTGTAGATTTTGCCCAAAGCTTGACTTCCCAATTTCTGCCATCAAACTCGTTACTTCAATTTCGAGTTTGACCATTCTATATTCTTTTAGAATTTAGTAGTTCGTAATACGTTTGGTGTTTGGTTCGTAACTTACTATACATTGAGTTGTGAATTTTATCCACTTTTTTTAATTATAATTTATCTTCTGCTTGAATATTTGATATTGCTTATATTGCTTTGTTGGTTTTCAATTCAATATTTACCCCAAGGGAGAAAACTTTCCCAAAATTACTAACCAGCACCCACTGCAAATAAATTACTAACCTGTTCAAGAGAGGAAAGTGCTGCTTCACGATACTTTTTCCCCTTTCTGGTGCACGCTGATGATACCAAATTCAGAATGGCAATGGAGGAGGAGGAACCTTCAGCTAAAATTGCTTTATGGCAGGATGTACATAGAGCACCTACTGCTAGTAATAGCACGTCTTTACCCTGCCATATGTAGCAAGAAAAACAAGCACATAAAACTTGAGGCAATCGTCCATGATTGGTATTTTATAATAAGTTTTTTCTGCCAAATATATTAACTTAAAGTGGCAGTCTTCATTATTTTACCTCCCATAGGCGACCAGGAATTTCCTTCATGAGAGATTGAAGCAAAACCTTATGGTGAGATGATAGAGATTCACCCAAAACTTCACTAAGCCTACATATAGCCTGTGCAGACTGCAGGCAACAGCAGAAGATAAATAAGTGAACATATACACAAATCAAGAAAGCACCAAGCTGAATGAGGTTGTATGAGAATAATAGAAAAGGAAGAAATCAAAGCAAGACTAACTTTTCTTTTACTTGCCCATGACGATGATGACATGCCCTCACAAATAAGTGAAACAATTTCAGTCAAGTATAAGTGGAGAGTGATTCGTTCCCCACTTGTATATTCTTCCCATAGTTCCTCAAATAGGCCAGAGACATTTTTATCATCTTCAAATCTGCATGACAATTTTTTATCCATGTGAAATAAGAATACTTTCATTTTTCAACATGAAGTTCTTAGTTTGTTATATGAGCTTCATTCAATAAACACAGTTTGCCTCATCTACCTTCAAATTCAGAATCAAATGCATATGACAATATACATGATTTTCGAGAGTTAAATATAAAATCCATAATTGGCCACAACATACGAGCTTAAGCTTTTAGCAAGTATGAATCCTTACGAGGCTGATGGGAATATTCTTCAAATTAAATTACAATTTGAGAGAAGATTTGCTTGACCAGTGCTTTCTACATGATTATAAACCATGGTTTGAGCTATATCAGATATATAAAATTATTCCCAGCCTTCCACCTAACTTTAAACTTTAGGAGAGTTGGCCCGTCACAATAACTGAAAGAACTTGGCTTGGTGTTCACCATAATAATAATTTACTAAAACAAAGGACACTACAACCATAATAAATGGGACCTCAACATGGTATTCACAACTTCTATAGTGATTTCCAAATACATTCTCAAGATTCTTTTTTCCAATGGAACATGCAATAATTTCTGAAATTGATGAGAACGCAACAACATAGAGCATAGTGCATCCTTTGAAATTGGTACAAGAGAAGTTATAGGAAAAACAAAAAGAACAAAACAAATCCTACAAATTCAACAATATAACAGACAAATAGAGTTGTTACATACATAAACATCACAATGACTCCAAGAAGACCACATCTACATACAAGGAATCACCCAACGTTCACCAAAAACAACAAATATTCTAAAGGACAGTGGCTGGCAGCCAACAACAAGCTTCTGCTTAAATTTATGATTCTGGATTTGATATAATGTTTGATTTTATAAAATATCAAAATAAAAAACCACAACAGAAAAAAACAGAATGCACATAACCTTGAAAAGAAAACAACTGGAATTATAACTGCATGATATCCACCAACAACATCTGCTGCCATGGATGAATAGCTCTTTAAGAGAAATGCACATGCAATTTGAGAATTCTTGTCACCAGCATGCAAAGCCGCAGTATCTTCAATAAGTTTTTGTGCTTGTGAGGTTGGTGTATACTTTAAGATTTTCGCACAGGCACTTGCAAAGGCACGTTTTGCAGCAGTACTTTTTTCCTCCTTAACAACTGGAAACAACAATCTCACCAACATATTTGCATATGGCTTGCTGTCAACACCAACACTTTCAAGCAACAACGTAATGAAATTGGCAACACCAACCCTGCACAAGCACAGAAAGCATAACTAATTATGAAAATCACAAAAGTGCGTCTATCAGATAGATTCAGTCCATTTATAAGAATCATATAATCATCAGCATAGCTACAGTTGTGCTAAACATTATGTGATTGCAAGGGGAGAAGTAAAAATTACTCATAGGCATCTTGAACCGTGTATGCATGATTGGTTGACACTCCCAAATATCAGAGTATTACAGAAGTTTCCTACACAAGCTGGTACTAGTGTGTTTGGTTTGCCATTTGGAACCTCAACCATGATTTGAGCAAAAGTTACAAGCTTTGAAGCTCTTACATGGCCACAACTAAGATGAGTATTAGAACTCAAGTGTAGGGCCTAATGCTTCCCTCCAAAACCAGCTTGTAAAGTAAAGATTGTCCAACTTTCACAAGCTCCATTCAACCATATATCTAGTAGATTAAAGACCATCTTTAAATCTGAAATTAAGTAAATCCCTAAATAGATTGTCATAACTCTTACTAAGGAAATCAAGTGTACATCTAACTCAACCTCACAAAATCAGCTTATAAGGTGATTGCAACCCATTTATATATTATAATTCAGCCTTATTCCTATTCAATGTGAGACCTCTCAAGTTTGAAAGAGAATAAAGCCATGTTACCCTTGTCCAATCATTAATAAAAGTAATAAACCATTTAGCTCCTGAAATATTAGAAACAATAGAGGAACCCCAGACATCTGTATGAACAAAATAAAAAGGAGAATTTCTTATTTTATTGCAAAGGCACACGTTTGTGTTTTGCTAATTCACACACCTCACAATGAAAAGTCCCAGATTTAAATTTTTGAACAAGGAAACAAAAGTTTGATGACACGGAATTAAGAATGTTCTAGATGACAATGATACAGCTGAATATATTTTTTTTTGTGTTGGTGATGGATGATTCAAACATCAGATATTGACTCTTAATGGGTTTATTTAGATCTTCCATATAGTAAAGATCATTTCATTCTCTAGCATGTCTAATTGTCCTCCCCGATTCCTTCCCTTGCAATATACAAGAGTTACTATAAAAACTTGACTCATGATACACGTATTCCTACTTGACTCATAAAAATTTGACGAGTATTTTTAATCATCAAGCCCTCTAACCACTTTAACAAACTTGACTCATGATACATATGTTCCTACTTGAGGGTGAGCGTTGAAGATATAATTTGGAAACAAGAAACGTATTAAAGATTGATTGTGACTTTGGCATAGAGAAAGTCATGTCCGAGAAATATCTACTAACATTGTGATTACTTTGTGAGCTTCAGCAACCAACTGAATTACATATTTACTAAGTCACTCAGGGGATCTTGTATTGATGACATTTGTATCCAACTTGTCTCATATGATAGATATGCTTCAACTTGAGGGGGAGTTTTAGAGATATGATTTGATAGGGAAATATCTTACTAAATATTTACCATTATTGGATATTGATTTGTTGCTTATTATTGTATTTTTTTCTTCATAATAAACAAGAACACTCAGTGTGTACACAAGACACAAAATTCAATATATTCCTTCTTGATTTCTCTCTTCTCAACATGGTACTAGAGTGGTCTCATTCTCTTTGACCTGTTTTGTCACTAATCCTTTCAACAATAACCATGTACGATATCAATTTTAGAGAATAATAACAAGAATGCTTCCTCTAAAAAATAATGTAGTTTGAATTCATTTGTTCTGTTTTTTCCTTGTTCTTAATGAAGCAAAATTTCAGTACTAAAGAAAGGAAAATGTGCTTCATTGTAGGGCAGAATATTCCCCACAAGAAGGAAGAGGAAAAGCAAAGGAATATAAAAATCACTAAAACAAGAATGCTCGACCATCAGCATCATAAGGGTGACAATATATTAATGCATAAAACACAGTGGACATCAGCCAACTACTGATTGGCACTAACCCTACATATGCTTTTTCTACTAAACCCACTCTCCATGAATCAACATAAGCTCTGTAAATTTTCAAGGAGAAATGTAATATCGAAATGATTCAAGACAGTTCAAGCAGGCAAACATGCAAAAGAGAATGCATTAGATGTGATAATAAGTTAGTAACAGACCTAGTATTAAGGCCCACTCCAGATCGCACCAAATGAGCAAGCCGTGGGATCAATGTGTTCAACGATTCTGCATCAACAACTTTTATGCATGAATCTAAAGTCTCCCACATAGGAGAGCCTTTGGCTATGGAAATTCTCAAACTTTCAAGCTTTTCTGACTGTATTCCTACATTTGCTGCATGAAGCTAATAAAACGAGAAACATATAAATAAACAGGAGTTAAAAGTGAACTCATCCAAAAAATTAAAAATATCATTCAATCTAACCTCGACATAATTAAGCGATTGATCTTCTAGGCTTGATAAACTTTCAAGCATGCAGCACACTAAATCAGACATGTGTGGACGAATTGCAGTTCCAGCGTGCTAAAACAAGACAATAATAAATAAGACACTCTGATTTAACAGCAGCATAACTTAATGGAAAAATAGTACTATGTTATCCTTCCATAATAATCAATCATTATTCTTCTTACAGAATCACAATCAGATAAACAAAGTCAAAGGAAAACCAGAAACTTCACAATGTATAAACTAAAAACTAACACCAGAACAGACAATAAAAATATCCAAAACGGTGAATGCAACCAGTAACATATTATAGGTGCAGGTTAGCACCAATCATGCTTACTGGGAAATGAATTCTACAACAGTTGGTATTCTAATTAGTCATGTTTTTGGGAAAAAGAAGATTGAAAATCTAAGTACAAGAAAATAGGATAAGTTATACTTCAGAAACATATAAACCTGGAAAGTAGTACAAAAAAAAAACAAAACATCAGTAAGATTATTTATTAGTATCATCTATATAGACCACACCTGAAAAATTATTGGAATAATGAACAAAGCAGAAAAAAGGAAAAACCAACATCATATCTGATGAGAATAAAATAATGTTTAAATAGTCTTGTGGTATATGCCATCTATATACACTAGAGCCAGGTAAACATATACAATCCTACTAAGTTTGACAAGATTTGAACAAACAACTGAGATGTAAATATACAAAATTTACAAATATTTAATTTACAATCAGGTGGAAGAAAGTTAGTAAAAACAAAAGCAAAGTGAGTGTATGAAGTAAGTTGAAAAGCTAAGGCATATCAAGGCATTCCTAACCTTCGTAAGCTTCATAACAACTCCAATTGATGCCTTGCGGACACTGTCAACTTTACTTAGTATACCTTCTGCGAGCAAAAAGGGTAAAACAATATCCATTGCTTTGTGCGCATCTGACATTTCAGTTAGAGAAACATCACAGAGCCTTGTTGTCAAAGAAGTTACAGCACGGCATAACTTTTCACCAGAAATTCTGACAGTTTCCTTTATATCATCCATTGCTCGAAATGCTCCAGACCATAATCTCTTTAAATGCTTCCCAACCTGTGGGTGGTGCAGGATGAAAGAAAAGCACAAAAATAAATAAATAAATAAAATAAAGACATGTTGATATGCTTTAGATATATCAAAATCAACCAGTGCTGAAAATGTAGATAGGGCTGAATGGATTAGATAAATTTATCAAATGAAACATGGATAAATTAGATTTTTTAAATGATTTTTGAATATCCAATTCATAAAAAAAAATTACCAAAGGTCCTATATATAAGAACAAATATATAATTCATGAAGAATAATAAAAGTAGTTCCATTTGTTAGTTTTAACTAATTAAATTTAAATTTTATTTTTAAGTTATATTTAATGACGTTACTCATAAGACAATGAATCACTTTTCAACTAATAAAAATTACATATATTTGTAATGACCCTATAAAGGCATTCATCTATAACAATATACAAAAAAAGATCCTTCCCTTTGATAAAAAGAAAACAATTATAACAATAAGGGCAAATCACCCATTGGTTTTCGTAAAAGGGAATAGCACATCAAATATAAATAGCTCTCTAATCTCTCTTCAAAATAAATACTTAAATAATTTTATAAGCCATATTATAACACCAGAATAAAGCCAAGTAAACAACACAACAAAAGAAAGAAGGAAGAGAAGACTAGAATAACTAGTACTATTCTCCATGGACAAAGGTCACAAAACCCACAATGGCAAAATTTGTCCTGCTTTTTACAGATGGTGACTCACCGTAACAGTAGTTACTTAGGTTTTTGTTGCTGTATTAGAGTCAAGTGAGAGAGAGAAAAGAGAAACTGAAAAGGTAACTTTGTATTGATAAAATGTACAAAGGAAAGCAAGGATTCTCTTTATATAGATAGAGGACAAAAAGAAACAGGGCTGTAAAGAACAGCTGATAAAAAGAAAACACCTTTAACAAAAGCTATATCAAACTGAATACAAGACTAACACCAAGCATAATTAGTTAATTACTATAATTTTCAGGATTTCTTGTTTATAATAGAATTGATCACCGAAAACTCTAAGCACACTCTTAAACTCAAAAAATGTAAGTAATCTTAATGACCTCATAAAATTTTCGTCCTTGAATAATGTCTGTAAGGGCAAGACATGATGCCTCACGTGACCGCCAAAGCCGGGATCCACATTGTTCTAGTAAATCTTCAATTATGATATCTAAATTGTCATCAATGGTTTTTTTTGAATCATCCACCAGTGACTTCCATATATGTACCATGGCATCCTAGACAGAAAAAAAAATGCAATAGCCAAATTAAATAAAATAAGAATTCATATACTCATTGGATATAATGCATAACAGTGCATTCTATGTAAAAATGAGTGTTTTACTGAAAGGCGAGGAAAAGCTGCAGAAAAAACGAAAAATCTTAAAAGGAACACAATAGAGAACCAAACCAAAAATTTTAGGGGGTAAAACTACATTTTTCTGGTTGAGGTTTGACAATGACATTAATATATAGCACCATAATGTTCTATCATAGATTAAAACGAGGTAAAGAACTTTTCTGGAGTCAACTGAAAATGCTCTTGGTAAGGATTAGATTCAATACCAGCTTACCAAATTATAAATGGAACTTACCTGCACATTTTTGTCAGGATCATATTGGTAGCGTACAAGTCTTGGAATTAAAGAACGTAAATATGGCTTAAGAACATCCCCTGCTTGTTTCGCGATTTTAGAAAAGCCAAACGCAGCACCCCTCTTTGAATTCAGAGAAGCTTGATAATTTGCTAAATCCATGAACTTATATATCAAGTCCGGTTGTCCCATCTCATTTGCTAAGTTACACAACTCCTTATAAGTGTTCAGTTTTCCTCCGCTAGCACTAGGACCAAGTGTTCCATCCATAAATACTTCAGTATCTTCAACAAGCTGCACAAAAAAAACTTCAGGAATGTAATTCAAACGAAAATTTAGAGGGAGCAAAAGAACAATAAATCACCAAGCCCTATTCCACATAAAAGAATTTAAAAAATATACTAGATTACTACCAACTTACTTTGATAGCTCTTTTCCGTTTCCCTGACCCAGTCAATGTACTCACAAGTGCATTCACCAAATTCTTTTTCATTGATTCATCACCAATGTCATACACAATACTCATGCCTTGAGAAGCCAACTCTTGTGTGAGTTCATGTTGTTCACCAAGAAGGTGAGAAAAAGCCTCCTGCATATATAAATTATAATTGTTAATCTAATATCACAAGTTGCAGGATTATGCGAAAATATAGACACACAGCCAAGAACATAGAATAAAATAAATTGGTTAATGGTGTTTCTCGTCCCTGAAAAAAGAACCTTCTTTAGTTTTAGTGCCTGGTTTTTTATTCTGCAAAGTGTTAGCCTTTTAATAAATACAAAGATGAAAACTTGTGGATTTAAGAGTTTCGAATTAAAACCAAAGGCAACCCATTTTACTCATACTACAAAAACCATTAACCAAAAACAAATTATAGGAATACCATGTTACAAGATAAGTTATGGTTTCACAACAAAAAAAGCTCCATGATAACAATTACAACAGTTTAGAATGCTAACATGGAAGAACCTCAGCCCAGCATACAACTTATATAAGCACATTCTCTGTTAGCTTTATTATAACAGACATCACGTCCTGTAGTATGATGCCCTGCATTTCACTTTTGGAAACCTAGGTCAGAAGCTCATTATTGCAAAGCTTCTAATTGAGGATAAACCTAGGTAAAAGTTCTGTCAGTAGCCTGGCTGGACAAACATTAAGTTTGACCAGTTCTAAGTTTGTTATTTGGTCCACCTAACCCAATCAAATCATACAGTTAGGTCAGATAACACTGACCATGACAAGTATGTGAGGTCCAAAAATATAAGTGGCATAACAAAACTTTCCATGTTCAAACCACCACACTAACAATGAAAACTTCAGGGGAATAGCAGTTTAATCTGCAGTATTCACATGCAAACCTTCATTTGTATCATAGGAGATCCCGATTTTATGAGTCATGACAATACACATCAACAACCAGAGTAACACATTTCCTTACACCCTTATAGTCTCAATATTAGGAGTTATGCCTTTCCTTCACAATGACTGAAAACAGAAAAAGAGCCACAGATCCACTTCAGGCTCCCAAGTTTATCTTAAGATGAACAACTGGCCTAATCGAAAACCTCTTCCAATTCAAATTAAAAATACCCAATATCAACTATTAAACATCGGCAGGGTGATAAATGGGATGCATTTAATATCTGACACGGGGAAGCACTTTCAAATTAAAAACTATTAGCACCCAAAGGATAAGCAAACTGAAGGAATTTCAGTAATGATATTATGTTCTATTCCTAGACCATGACTCCTGCTTGGGTATGAAAGGTTATAGACCGGAATCCAGATAAAATTCTGAAAGAACTCATAGGGCACCTTTAACAATATTCAACAAGTTTGAACAAAACCAAAAAAAATTACAACCATCTTCCAATCCACTGCTTTCTGGAATTTCCGTTTTCCTTTTTAAATATACTTAGGAAACCCAAATATGTGGAGAACTATACAACTGTAACCATCAGCGATATCTTTAAATTGAAGAAAAACAAATCTTTATTTATATCTCTCCCCATATAACCATGGAAAACAATACAATACCATAAGTGAAGTTTCACAGGTTACTAATAAAATGGGAACAAAAAAAAAATAGAAAATTTGTTTCGTTAATTAAAAAAACCTGAATTTCTGGAAGCATTTGCTGAATAGTCGGATGATGACTGCAGTACTTAATAAGTGAAACAAGCCAAACAGTTCCAGCACATCTCTCTTCTTTCCTGCTACTATACAAAAGAACATCAAAGAGCTTTTTGGTAATTGCATCTCTCACAGAAGCATGATAATCTCCACTATATTCACTTTGTTCGTTAGAACTCCGCTCAGGCACAGAAGTCAAATCTCCCATCAAAAAATTTGAAGCCATTGACAGCGAAGTATAGTTAGTTTGAAGAATAATATCAGCATTGAAAGGAACACCACCCCACAAAAAAGAAAGGGCCTCCCCTGCAGCAAAGAGAATATCCTCAACCTGAAAATTTAGTTAAACAAATGTGACATTTTTTAATGGCTGCAACTTATAATGAAAAAAAAATACTATTAGTGTTCATTTTAGCTCAAAATGATAAAAAAAAGGACTAAAACAACATCAAACTGTTCCACAACACAAAAGGAAAAAATATAATGGAGCAAAAATTTGAGAAAGGAAACAAAAAAAGGAACACCAATCCAACACGAGTCACCCAAAATAAGCACATCATATAAAAATTAAGGGAAAAAATGTATTACCTTAGATCGACAGAGACTGAAAATCAAATTTAGGGCCATATCAAGCTGAGTAGATGATGTTTCTTTTACACTTATATGTCCAATAGATATAACAATCTTCTGTATTGCTTTAATATCGTCACCCGAGAGAAGCTTGTTCAATTTATCAGATAACATAATCAGAATTCCATCTGCAGAGTTAATCAGACACCCTTAAAATAGTAACAAGTAGCTCACTTCCAAGTCCAAATGAAAACATGTTCCTCAGCTTTTTAGACTTGAATTTACCTGAATTAGAATCAAGTGGGGGTAGTGAAATACGTAGTCCAATATGACCCAGCGCTTGCATTGCAGTAGCAGCTAGTGCAGAAGTTTCTGATTTAACCACGTCAACCAGGCATCTAAGTGAATCCTGGAGAAGTATTTCTGGCATCTGCCAAGATTATGTACATACACAAAGTGTAAACATATTTATAACCAAAGCAATGACGTTATATGCAACAATTATGATTTCAGTTTGAGTGGATAAAAGTAAATTTTAAAACAGGCAACTTCTCAAAGAGCAGCATGTTGATCAAGATCAAAATCACAATTCCACATTAGTCAAAGGTCATACTCATAAAACTAGCATTCTAAGCAACTGTGTTAAATCATAAAAGTATAAAATCTTAGACAGGTGTATTCAATAGGGATTTGAAAAGAATTCTTTACATAAAAAAGTCCTGTAGAATTTAAAAGATTTGGTATCAATGTAATGATTTTTTATGGAAAAATGAACGCTATATCAATAGTTTCTGAAAAAAATGAACACTAGCATGTCACCATTTGTTTCTTGTTTGTTGCTTTCCATAGAAAGCTTAATAGCTACACTTTCAACTCGCTGACCATAAACATGTAGACCATGTTGCTGAAAAACGATCATGGTTAAAGGAAAATGTTGAAAAATTCAACAAACAAAAGAACAACATCACGTATACAAGCCAAATCAGAAAACGGCAAAGCATTGTCTTCATTGATTGAACAATCATATATAATAATAACAATAATAATGATGATGATGATAGCAATAACCCATAACAATTGCAGAAAACAATTACTTGGACAAAATAACATTTAAAATTAGAACAGATTACTCTAATGTCATCATTGTTGAGATCAAGAAAAGTTTGAAGTAGAAAAGTCTTACATATTTGAATGAGATTGTTTCATGAGAGATATATTTATAATAAAATTAAAAGATCACAGAAAATCCATAGAAATCCAGTCAACAAAATAATCCATTGAAAGTTGTATAATTTTGAATACTCCCCCCTTTTAATTAGACATTGCATTTTGTTGAAAGAAGGGAAGAATAAGAATTTCAATAGAGGGAAGGGGTGGGATCACTTTTATTGTTTGTTTCACAAGGGGTGATGAGGTATTTTAAAAATTAATTCACTTTCAGACCCTTATAACCTTGTATTTCAAAAAAAAAAAGATTATCTTAGTTAATACGCTCGAAATGTTTTAAATCATATCTCCTCCCCTCCAAATTCCCCCAATATTAGATGAGAACAAATATTGTTCCCACTAAAAATAAGCCAAACAAGACAATGAAGAAAACCTCCCCTTCAACCAAACATTGTTAGTAATTAAAAATGTGTAATAAAATTATACTTACAGGTGTTCTAGATAAATAATTTGCAGTTACATATCCTATTGCACAAAGAGCACCATGCTGAGTTTCAAACCTATCAATAAATTAATTCAGCATCAGCATATATCAAACAGGGAAAACGCAGAGATTCTCAGAAACTGAGCGTAAAATTTTAGTTCCACCAGTATACAAACCTTGACTTCAGTGTCTGGCTGAATAAGGAAGTCAATTCAGAAATAACATCAGGGATGGAAAGAGCAGAAGACACAATACCAAGTATTCGTGCAATGGATTCACGAGTCTCCCAATCCACATGACTTAGTAGTTGCTTAAGCCACGACACCTTTAGGGAAAAATGTGATCCTACCACCTATAACAACAAATGTGTCAGATGGAACACAATGAAGTTGCTTAAGCCACCAAACCTTTTAGGGGAAAATGTGATGCTATCACCTTTAACAACAAATGTGTCAGATGGAACGCAATGAAGAAAGCAATCAAAGAAATTCAATAAAAACTGACCTCTGGCATATGTGATCCAATTATAAGCAATGCCTTGGAAGCATTAAGATGCAACTCAACAGAGCCTTCAAACGACATAGAATGCTCCAGGATTGAACAGAATGTCTTCACTGATGACTTAATTTCAGATGATCCTTCTAAGGATTTGTTCTGCTCCAACTCTGACTCGAAGCACTTCAATAAAAATTTAATCATGGCCACATATGTATTTGAAGGAAAAACAAGGTTTTGCTCTCTAGTTTCACTGGACTCCAACAACTTTGGCTGTTGTCGAAGAATGTAATCCAGCATCATGCCCAATTTGGGATACATAAGACCAGAAACTTGACTTTCACTTTTAAGGAAAAGACCTTCTTGTGCCATTTCTCTGTTTCAAACCAGAAAACAAAACGTAATTCGAAATTAATGATGATAAGTATATGAGTTCAAATTATAAAAAACATCAAAACTTAATTACCCAAGGAACCTAAATCAAGTTATAATTACAACTCAATTTTCATACATACAAAAAATAAAGTTCCAAAACCATCAGTATGGAATAAAAGTAACTATTTACAGCAACAAGAAATGAATTATGAGAATCATAGTCTCTGATTTTCGAAAAAAAAGCAGTGCAGTCTAAGGAAATAACATGTTCAATATAGATGATTATTAAAATTGAACACACGCTTTTGTTGTTTTCTCCTCAAAGAGTTATGATTAAAAAAAAATAGTACCAGACAAAGCAATCTTTTAACCTAGAATATAAAAGACATGCATGGCACATACATTTTCATGTGCATATTATGATGTTGTGTGCATGCTTTAAAAAAATTGACATTTGACAAGAGGCTCAAACAATTACTTGATGCAATATCAAAATAAATATGTAATGAAGTGTTCATTCTGTAATTCATCCTACTTTGAGAAACAAATATTCACAATAATAGGCTTGGAGGGTTTTTCCTATTTTATTTAAGAAAGAAGAAAATCAGTTGGGATGATAAGGAAATCTCTCGAATGTAAAAGGAAAACATGAGAAAAGCAAAGCTAAATATTCCCTCAAAATATTTGTAGGAGAAATCCCCTTCTTAAGAAAAAATCATACTTTATAGCATCATAGCATGTCAGATAATCACTAAAGGAATGTGTAATACCTGATATCTAATTTAGCATCTGCTGCTCCAAGCATACAAATAAAGCGACTAGGACAATGCTGAAGATCAAACAAAGATGTTGCCCATCTTACAGCACAAAAACGTACTTCACCTTCCTCCTGACATCACCATGCAGCATGTTACGGTTCAAACCATGTGTCCATTAAATTTTTAATTAGATAGGATATTATAATAGCACTAATTTCAGAGAATCTGATTGAAGTAAAGATGCCAAAAAGCCATCAGGTGTTCTCAGGCTGCAGTGTATTTGGTTGGAAAAGAACGAAAGAATCTTCTCAACGGAAACCTTGTATTTGGTTCATATGCAATCCTGTATTATTTCCAGCTCCATTGGGAGATTAGGATGTTCTGCTCATGGTCTTTGAGGGGTGTGCCCTTTGTTAGATCTACCCAGAGATTGGTATTTTTGTTGCTTGTAACTTCGTTTTTGTTTTCTTTTCAATTTATTTTCTGTTGTATCATCTTTAGTCCTTGATGATTTCTTATCCTCTTTTTGTATTTTGCTTCTCTCTCTTGATAAAATATTTTCTTATAAAAAATATACAATAATAAAAGTAAAAGTTCTATGTTCTCCTGATTGCCTCATGAAATGAACCCGTGAGAAGCTATCAAAACAACCTCATTCAAAAGTGTGCACTCTCACTCCAACCGAAGACAGCATAGGATAGAATGTCATACAAAGTATCAAAAAGCCTATCCAATCGTGACTAATGCTGACCAATGTAAAAAGGAAAAAAAAAATCACCATGCAGTTGTCTCCTTAAACAAAAATATCAAGTACCAAATTTGTGTAGATCTTATTAAAATGTAACGTTTCATTCTCATAAGTCCAAATGGTAGCAAACAATGGGTCAGTGCCACATTGAAACCTCTTCCCAAATAGTCATATTAAAAGAATTTTATATGGGACAATAAATGAGAAAACACAAAAGCAAGGAAGGCTCAAAAGCTTTTATTAAGGTAAGATACTTTGGAGAAAAAATAGAACAATAAAAGAAAACCATAAAACTTATAAATTGAATAATGTGTAAGATGGGGACCATACCCAAAACTACAAATAGAGGCCACAAGACCTTTAACATCTAAAAAATTATATTTCGTTATTTTGAGAACTAATCCAAGGAAAATCATTTACAATTGACTTTTCTTTTATGGGGACTGTATCAACTATCTCAGTTTTTATAACAAGAACAACAATTATTGATCACACAACTTTACATCAATGGCAGGATTTGTTTATTGACTTCAGTCTAAACCATCGATATATGATTGCATGATCTCTCTCACAAAGTGTATGCGTGTCTATGTACTTTGAACTGAAAATATTATTATTCGGAAAGTCAACCCACAATCCCTTAGATCAAGGGATTTATTTCGGGACCTTATTTCATAATTAGCTAATTTATTAGGATTAATTCTGTTTCACTTTTATGTACATAAATCATACTATAAACTTTTGACGAACTACTAGCCTGTCATTCCAATTTCTTAACAATATTTGAAGAAGGAACTCAAGATTTTAAGAACAGAATATTTTTGGAGAATATTTTGGAACACACTCAGCCTAGGGACATATGAGCAGAATAATACACAGGACAATGAAATACAAGCAATTTACAAGAAAAAATAATCTTACTCAATTCACGAAGTTACAATAACCTACCACCTAGGAAAGCGGAGTATGTTTTATTATCATGTAATTTTCAACATAACAACAACAAATAATATATCCATATAAGTATCATAGACAGGGGGAAAAGTCAGTATGTTTTGTCATACCACTTGAGAATTTTTTAGCAGAAGTGTCTCCAACTCTTCTAACACAGCTAATGGGGCTCCCTGATACACAAGACAGTACAGTGAATAAAAACGAGGAAAAAAGAGGAAGGTAAAATCCTAAATCAACCATAAGTCCAAAAGTAAGAGCATGATAATAGGTTTAAAAAAAGAGTCCACAATTATAGTTTTACACCAAAACCTTAAATCCTGTTAGTAAAAGAGTTCAATAATATAGCCCATAAAACAGAGTCTCAAGAAAATTGAGTTTCTACTCTAATTTTATGAAATAAAAGAATTCAATACAACAAAATCACACATATGCAACCACTAACTCTATAGCTTTACTAGTTTAATAACTGACATTATTCTTCAAAATAATATGCTTCATACATCCTTGAAGAGCTAGTACAAGAAAAAATAGGGAAATATCAAGAATTGAGATGACTATTGTTAACATTCTTCAATTATAGTTGCGTAAAAAAGACTATTTTAGAAGGAAAGAAAATCTTATAAAGGACGAGGGAACATTCAGGTCAAAACTAAAAGCAAACAATACCTAATAATAAGGGTTAACATGGGTCAGATTGGCCTTAAACCAAACAGAACAGTTTCAAGGATTGAGTCAAGTCAGTTCAGGTAGTTGCTTTTTTCAGTCGCAACCCGAACTGACTCAACTTGGTTACATTGTGTCAAGCCAAAATAGGTCTTGGTTTTCGATCATCAGAAAAAATGGGGAAATGAGAGAGACGGTTAAACAGATTCACAGAACAGAGACGAAATGGACATTGATAAAAAAATTAGCAGCATCTGCACTGTATTCCATCTGCTGTCCTATTCTAATAAACAGCGTCAACGAATTTCCATGGATTGAGTCAATTGACAACTGGTATTGAAAGAAACTATGAAAGAAAAGAAATTAACAATGGCACATTGAAAGATCGAGAAGTGGAACTTCCAGCAAGACTTTGAACTATGCAGCCTTCAAACTTGTTGACCTTCTAATTCTCAAAATTAATGGTGGTGATGGTGGATTTGTTGGGGAGCAAGGGGCACTATGTGCAGGATCAACCAAGTTTGAGCCTGATGACATTGTCAGTGGCTTGGAAATCAAAGTGTGGTTTGGTCATTGTCAATTGTCTGGAGCTGATTATAGCCAGAGAAGAAAACACCTAGGTTTGCTTCCAGTGTTAGGCATGCAAAGAAGTGAAACAAAACACAGATGCACTCATCCACTACTGTTTCATACTAAACAAAATATGTACTTGAATAAGTTGGGGGTCATGTCTCTAGACATATTACCCGACTTGATATGTTCAGTTTCTTCTTTTTGAAATTCAAACAAGTTTGGTCAAACCAACTTATTTGGGTTCAGCTCGAGTCAGGTTGATCTAATCCATGTTCACCCCTACCTAAAACAAAAGTCCATTGGTTCATCATAACTCTCCAATCTTTTATATTAATCTAAATTAACACCTAATAATGATCAAAAGGGAATCACGAAAATTTTCCTCTAAAGGCAGCTAAGCTTTGGCTCAACTTGGGGTGTCCAATGGCTTATAATAATTTTCGTATAGCGTAAACTTATGACGGTACAAAAAGCAATTGTACACTAAGAAATGCATTTGTTCAATTGTATACTTTTTACTTGTCAAAATATCAAAAGAGACATGCCACAATATGATGCATCCTGTATCATATAATGCAAGTGAGGTAAGCATTAGCTGTGTGACTATACTTGACAAACTAGTTTCACTTTCACATCAGCCATAATACAATTAACGTCACTGAGAAGAACATTAATGAAAAATAGATTCACCCAAATAGCAGGAAGATACATACTTTGTATGCTGAAGCGAGAGATATAGTTGCCTCTTGAACAACAAATCGAAGAGACTGGGATTCATCTTTCAAGGCATGAAAAAGACGAGCAGCCATGTCAATTTTTTCCCTGGCAGAACAGGGAGCAGCTTAGTTAGTAACTAAGTAGACCACATAAATGACCTAGCTCAAGGCAATTCTCTTTTTAGAAAAGAATTATTTGTTACCTTAAAAAAAAAGAGAAATAGATTAAGAAAAAAGCAATAGAAATCCATCCCAAAACCATGCAAATGTAAAAGGGTTAATAAAGAAAGAATTAACTACAGAGCTATCCAATCCCAGTCCCAAGGATAGAAAGAAGAAAACCCTATCCCAAGAAAGAACCAACAAAGGCAAATTGCAAGCAAAGTCATGGAATAGCATGATTCCACAAGTTAGTGACCCACAACCATGTCAGGTGAAATCATGAAACATTAGAATCAATGGGATCAGCAGATAGATCATACAAGCAGTGGAATCGTGCAAGAATTGCCAGCACGGAAAATGTCCAGGATTTATCGATTAAAAATGGGTTTTGGGCAAAACCCAAACCCAATGGTTATAAAAAACCTGAAAAAGTGAGAAGTCACGTTTGTTTCACAGTTTCTTAAACGACCCATGCATGTTGACATTTTTGCACAAAAAGTTTTCTCCCTAGACTCCTCAAGACTTCAACTGCTCAAGGGCATTAGCTTCTCTTCTCTGCTAAGCAAACAGCACACACAACACACATTTTTCTGCTCCGCATTTCAACCTCCCTCAGCCTCAGATATATAATTTACCAGTCTTCTCTGCCCTCACACGAGCCCTCTCTTTCACTCATCTCTTTTGACTCAAACACTCCGTTTTCACTCATCACTTTTACATCTGTTTTCTGCATTCTCAGGTCTCCATTTTCGTCTCTGCCTCCTCATAATTTATACTTTTTTTCATCATCAATACAACTTCTAATCCACCTTCGGCCAAATTCATTGTACCAGTTTCAGTGACAGTGTGCTCATGGAGATACTAGGAATCTCAAAGCAAATACTGTGAAAAGGTCTTAACTGGAGGGGTTTATCACTTGAAGCACCACATGGCTGAGAACTTTAAAGGATGTAGCAGGTGCTTGCAACAGTGTGACTGAAGAAGTGAAAAAAATTAAAAAAATTAAAAAAAAAAAAAGAGACATTTGAAATTGTTGTGGGTCTGCAACAGAGAGTAATGAAGAAAACAAGCTTTGATGTTGAGGATGATGGTGCATAAACTGAAAAAGAAAAAGGACTCTAGGAAGTAGTTAATATGCCACAATTAATCAATTATTTAAGAAGGATCAGAGAGAAACTGCTTGTAAAGACGTTGCAAGGTTTTTCTATGAAAATGCAATACCTTTTAATGTGGTAAGTGGTCATTTAGGAGAATGCTTGATTCAGCTTTAAAACATGGCCCAGGATTTAACAACCTTCATACCATGAGATCGGAGTGAACTATTTGAAGGAAGAGGTTCAGCCAAAGGGCTGAACTCATTTTCATGATTTATTTTAGTATGTTATATGGGCACGATTAAGTGGGACAACTGTCAATCTCCTCTGGAAGGCATGAGAGCTACAGTCTACATGATTAGCATTCCTAAAAGTATATTATATATTGTCCATTTTTTTATTTCAAGTGTCCTGAACAATTCCACACTACTAATGAAAAAGGAAAAATAAATATGCAAAAACTGGAAAAAAACTGGGACCACAAGAAAGAGGTTGGAACCTGAAGAGATGAGGCATGCGCTGTGCAAGCAATCCAATTGATTGAAAAGCATAAGTTTTGACCTCCCGTGCAGTGGCATCTGAGTCAATACTCAAAATTGAATTCAAAACAAAATAAATTTTATTCAAATAACACTAAAGAGAACTTTCAAGTCTCAAGCAAACCTGCTTCAGAACTTGGATAATTGTCAAGGGACTTCATAATTCCACTCAAAACAACAGGACCCATTAACTTAAGCTGATCAATTTTTGCCTGCACTTCCAGTTATAGATATTAGAGGTGCTGAGGAAACAAAATGTTATACTGCTTCAGCAAAGAACAATAAATTCATAGTGAAGTAGAACCACTTTCCACAAAGCTAATCAAAATATAGAAATACAACCTACACAGTAAATTCATTTCAAACAGCAGATTCCTCGCAAATTTTGAGCAGTATCATCAACTTAACCATTTCTAAGAAAATGTCTCGGTAGGCAATTAAAATTATTTCAAATGAAACATTTAAACAAAACACAAACACTTCAAAATGGTATTAATGTCCATGTGTTGTGGCAGAAAATATTTTTATAACTTTTTTCTTTTATTTTTAAACTTTCGTACCAATAAAGATGAAAACATCATGGTAACTAGATAAATGTAGCATTTTATTATATCTACGATGACTTTTGCAATTATGCATGCTCATTTTTAAAACATCAATTCTCTTTCTTGATAAAAACACCTTGGGCTGTTCAATGCTAATTTGCATTAATTTTATACTCTGCATTATTATAATCATAGCATATCCTGTAGTTAAAAAATTTGTCATATCCCTGTGCTAGTGTCATATCATATCCATGTCGCATGTTGCATCCATACTTTCTACTTTCTAAACATTTACTAGGCAAAGAGACTTCTATTCTATGGGTAAAATTTATGACGAAAACCAAAAGCCGAGTAACAGTGCACTTACATGCTTAAATACCCACACAGTAAATTCCATCCCCAATTGCTTCAACCTTGATGTGGTACCATTCCCTATAAAATTCAAGAATGTAAAATACTTAAGATAAAGATTAGAAAACAAAAACACAGCAGAAGAAAAAAGATAGAGCAAACGAAAATCAGCACAGAAAACCCAAGTATTGATCCACACATGCTTGTGTGTCTGTCTTATTTTAGTGTCCACAATTAGTACAAAGTTATAATTCATGTTCCCCCTCCAGCATTCATTCCATGATTTAGTTAAGGGTATGTCACTGTTGAAGATAAAAGAAATTGAGGCTTTAGTTAGCATGAACCATGTTTACACGGTATCGTTGAATAAATTGTTTGATCAAAGAAAAATATTATCACAAAAGAAATGTTATTTCAACACTTCTTTTTATTTCCGTCCTTAAGGGATGAAGTTGTCAATACAAGTGCACAAGTAGCATTACTATAGTGCATGTGTCATTGATGATAAAATCTTAATCACATTGGCCGATTCTTAAGCAATCAACTTTGCAACAAAAGAGCTACAAGTTTTGAAAACAATAAAAAAACATTAATTAGCAAATATAAGCTCAAAACCATTAAATAAAAGGATATTCTAGTACCATAAATGCAACCAAAAATGCACTGCAAGGTGGATGGGAAATTGTTTGCCGCTGCAATAGACCTGCAGAATATAGACATTAATTTTGCCTTTAAAGCAGGACTCCCAGGACTAACTCTTGATTCTGATTCAACATTCTCAACTCCAACAGTACCTACATTCAACATCAATGATGTATAATATTGAAGAGCAAACAAAAAGAAATATATAAAATCCAAATTTGGTTTTAGATATAATAGGGCAGAAAACTAAATTCACTTTCTAGATATAAGAGTTCTCTCTGAAAATAGAAAATAAAAGTAAAGCAAATGGCAAACAATAAATGTCTAGTAATACCACTAATAGACTATGAATAATCTCGAGTCTTTTAATGATTTAAAAAATTCTTAACATGGTACAAAAGCAGTTACCTGTTCCATATTTTCTCTACACCGTATTCAGACAGACTTAATACACAAAAAAACTGGTATATTTAACTGATAATTTTATTTTAACTACAAAATTATTTTTTGTTATTTATTTTAATAAAAATTGTCTTGGGATTGTAGTGATGTTGATCTAAAAAACCCAAAGGACCTGGGTTCACCAAGTTCAGAGCCCGGGTTGATGACAGCACCTCAACTTAAATGCCTTGCCGATCTAAACAGAAGATCGGTCCAGTTACAGGTCAGTTCCCAGGATAACCAATCAGGCTGGTCCGTATATGTCAAAGACCAACTCTACTTATTGAACAAGCTGTTAGGCGCAAACAACTGAAAATGGTCTTATATCTATTACAGCTTCAAGCAATAGCATAAACAATGCATAGGCCATTCAGCCTGTGTTTAAATTGCACTTCATTAAAAAAAGTAAGGGCAGCAAGTAATAAAGCATTGAAGATCACCGACAGGGCATACAGTTCAAACATGAAGGATGTGCACAAAAAGTTTACCAGAAGACGCATGACATTAATTAATTGAAATGTGAAAAAAAAAATAGAAAATTAGGAACAACCTCACTAGAATCAATTATACTCTCAAGCATACATACTTAATTTATGTAAGAATCAAGCAGGATCAAACTTTAAATTCAGAGGAAATTTAAAAATATTCACAAATGATCATAAACAAATTGAAGAAAAAATAATTGACAAAAACATATTTCCGAATATTTTAACAAAATCTTTAATAGCATACCATTGAATAGCAAAAATAATCTGTTGATCAGATTTAAATCATCTAAATTAGCACCATAGGCCTTCTTCTTTAGAAGCTCCTCGCCTCTCTTAATAACAGGCTCTTCACTTGAGTTAATTGATCAAGAAACAAATGTGATTGTGATCATCCACAAATGCAACACCAAAAGATATAAAGTCAGTAAGTTATAAGAAAGAGTTATAAAAAATTTGAGTAATATGGGAACTGCAACGTACCAATCTACAGAGGCAGCAATATATAAAGGATAACCAAGCTCAGGAGCAATCTCCATAGCTTGAATGACATTTAAAATACCCAACTGCACCAACAAAGACCAAGATAAGACAGATTGCGGTAGCTTTCTGAGTAAATGCAAGATTGGCCAAGCTTGTATGCGTTCAAACATACTGACATGTTAACCAGTGTATTTAAATGAAAATTTGAAGAGGTGATATATGTCAAAATAATAAAGTTAATATCTACTTGCTATCGGTTGCAGTAGTTAATGGCTGGTTATCGAACCAACTCTACTAGCCCAGAATGTCAATTATGAAAGTCAGCTCCAGCTATCACTTGTTAGTATTACAACCATCTATTATGACTTGTATATAAATATCATATAATTAGTACGGTCAGAACAACATAATAATATAAGTTTTGGTTCTCTCTAATTTTCTCTGAATATTTTCTTTCTCTTCCAGCATTTCCTCTCAATATTCAAAATATAAGGTTAAAAATTTATCATATTATATGGAGTGATGGATTCTTCAATTATGTTTCTTCTAACAAGAGAATAAATGTGAAGGATGATGATAGATAGCAATTGAGTGAGTTTAGTACTAAAGTAACAACATCAACAACATATGCTATTCGACATTCACATGCCAAGACAATATTAAAACCATTACATGATTATCTTACCTTTCTTTGTAAAATTTCATTACTTTGCAACTGTTGTTTCCCTGTAACACGATTGACTTGCGCTACTGAAAGCCCTGGAGGGAATCCACCACTGCAACAGAACAAAATCTAAAAAGAGTTCTAGAGAGAGAAAGTCTGCCAATCTTTATGCAAATAAAACTGAGTTTTCACTTTTCTATTCTTAGATTCAGATTCTGAGTATTCTGATTTTTCTGCATACATTATTTTACTTTGTTCAACTAACTTCTAACTTACTGACAGTTACAGAAATCACCAACTAACATTCTAACAGATCACCTAACTTAGTACATTTTAGATTACAATTTACAATGAACAGCAACTAGTAAAGGAAAATGCACATAAAAAGGGCAACATATTATATACTCTACCAAAATGTCATTCAATTGAAATCAGAATGAAACAAACTAATTCATGTCAGAACAAATTCAAATACCATAAGCTCCTTTTAGCAGAAAGCCAGTTCCATACCTTTGAGAGACCCGCTGGTACAATATTGTATGAAGACAAAACTCAATAAACAGCTCCCTATCTTGAGAGTTATTCACTTTTTTATACTTTTCAGCAACTTCCTCACCAATTTGACCAGAGTGGCATTCACCAATTACCTAGAGAGAAGCAGAAACCCATTGGTAGTCTAAGAAATAACTAAGGATGACCCTTGCTATTCTATAAGATAGTAAAAAGAAAAATATAAAAGCAACTAAGATATATAAATAATGAAATAGACCAAGAAAGTTCCCTTTAAAAAAGGATGCCGGAAAGAAGCACATGGATCCAAGAAACCCAATTGCTCTTAATGGTAGCAATGGACCCTTCTTCCCACCAAAAAATCCCTTTATTTGAATTCCCAAACTTAGAGTTTCCATCTAATTTTCCTTATATATCCTTTCTAATTTCCTAGACAGAAATATCTGCAAAACTGAAGCCTTTCAAAGATAGAATAAGGAGAAAAGGGTCCCAATGCACTGAACAATTATAATGACACCAACTCAAATACTGTGTACCAATGCTGAAAAAGATCAATGAAAAACTCTTTCACAACTGTAATTACAAGCTATAACTATCACCATTAAGATTTGGGAAAAGTCCAATAGTCCATGTTGATACCTTAACAACGATTCTAAGGATAATTTCCTGATGTTGAATTGGAAGTTTTGAGATGTTCACCAAGAGATCAGGAGCCAGATCTTCCTTTTCCTATTTGAAACGCGTGGGGCATCAGATAGTCTCCACAGTAAGCATTCAATTGCAGAAAACAAATTATTTAAGAGTCCCAAGCCAATCAATTTGTCTATTTATCCAATAATGAAAAATTATTTACTTCTGAAAATTCAACCAGGTGTCAAAAAAGGAATTATCAGCATCAAAATTCACATAAAAGCCACAAAATAATAACAATAAACACGCACTAAGATATAACGAACAAGAGACCTTTGCATTAACACGCTGAAAAGCCATCTCTATATACACAATGCAAAAATTCCTTATGATAGGGACAGCACTAGAACCCGAATACAACTTCCACAGCTCAGACAAAGGTAAACCAATTTGAGGCTGGAGCTTAACTCTCTTGTTCACGTGACTCAAAATCTCAAGCACCTGTCAGAAACACAAGTCACCATTGTGAAACATTTGCCAAATCGCTTCACAAGTTATATCAAAGAGAACAAAATACACCATGCAAAACTGATATACATGTAGACAAACTAAAGTACAAAAATGTGATCTCACTAGGCCAAAGCAAAAAGTACTCATAGTAAATAGCAATAGCTTCTTCTGCTGATTCATACAGCAGATAAGAGATATTTCATCTAGCCGATAATGTTCGCATAGCAAAAAACACAATACACTTCATAAATTTACATCAAAGAGGACAAAATAGACCGTGCAAAACCGATGTTCATGTAGGTAAACTCTTCGCTGTCCTTACAGGTGCGATTCACGCCAAAGCAAAATTCACTCTCAGTAAACAGCAGTCATTTATATCAGTTAACTCAGCACTAGCAACAACCGAGAAGAAACATTTCAATTTTCACTTATATCAGTTAACTCAGCACTAGCAACAACTGAGAATAAACATTTCAATTTTCATCTTGACGATAATGTTTGCAGAGACAAAATACACTCAATTTCCGCATTAGCGATTTTTTTGGAAACGGAAGGTAAGCTACAAACATCGATGTGCATGTACGCAAACTGTTCATTATTTTTAAAAGTGCAATACAATCTTACTACTCCAAAGCAAAACTACTCTCACTGAACAGCAATAAGTTCCTATCCGTACACTCAGAGCAATTTTGGCAACAGATAATAGATGTTTCAATTTTCAATTTACGCATTCATAGTTTGATTTAGAAATAGCAGAATTGAAATTTGGCGGTGGCGAACCTTGTTGCGAACAGCGAGGGATTGCGAGGAGAGGGAGGAGATGCAGAGAGGGAGAAGCTTCGCGAGCAACGGTTCAAGCTTGGAATCGTCGCACAGAGCCAAACGAGTCAGCATCCGATCCAGCATTTCCTCTACCTCCGCGTCGGACTTAGACGATGATGATGATTGCGCCATTTTTTTCGCTCTTTCTTCAATTCGTTTCTTCACCAACAAACTCAAACTCTTCTATGTGCGCAGGTGAAGTTAATAAATATGAATAAGGAAATGAGGCTGCTTGCGCTCTACGACTGCTTTGACTCTTGGTTCGAGGTGGTCTCTCTTCTGCCAATTGCTTCCTGCATCCACCTTTTTTTCTAAATGCACCGCCATATATTTGAAATGGCAACATTGCCCTTCCGTCTTACTTTTTGGTGAGATGTTGGTGCTGAAGTACCAGGGTAATGCTGATTATGTTACTCTTATGATTGTTCTTAATGTATTATAAACACTTGTTGCAAATGGTAGGAACTTTGTTCAAAAATTCTTTTGGAATATGCAACGTGGAAGGATAATATGGTGAAAGTTAAAATTGTAATAAGTGGGAATTTTTTATATTATGAATCATGAATTTCGGAACATCAAATTCAGAAATTCATGAGTAATCTCGTTCTAAAAGTTTGTAAACACACTTACAAAACAAGTACGTGAGTGTCATTACATGTTAAGGCACAAAAATTGTTTTTCTTGTGATAAGTTAACAAAATTCATACAATGGTAATGTACAGTATTAGAATAAGTTATGAATTCAAATGGACATTATTTTTCTATAATGTGTGCTGACGAAGTTTATTGCTGTGTTAGTTTTGATTCAACAATGGATAAAATAATATAAGATGCCTTCTTAAAATGGGCATAAGGAATTACTTTTAAGATTTGGTTTTCTTATTATTATATTAGCATTTCATACGTCAAATAACAAACAATGAAATAAGATTGTTAAGCATAATATAAATGTAAGTAATAGAATAAAAGTTTAGGGACAATTAAAATTAGTAGTAAAATTATAAAATATGATTGTCCCTTTGTATTATAATAAAAAATTAATAATAAAAATTAATGAATAATGATGAGTGATTGATTGTAAAATTAGTTTGTGGGAGTGATAATTATGACATGACATTTATTTATCAAACAATTAATATTTAACGAGAAATTCATCTTCGCTGATATGATAAAGAGTATGTTGAAGTATATAATGCAATTTATGTATATTAAATAATCGAAAGAAGTTCTAGAATAAAAATGTAATATCTAATGGGATACTTGAGTCTAACATATACATTAATTGGTATGGATTGTATGATAGTTCAAGACTTTTTTTGATATTTTTTTTACAAATTTTGGCTATGTTTGTCTGAAAGAGTTACTGGATCTAGATTTTAAAAAAAAAAAAAAAAAAAAAAAAAAAAAAAAAAAAAAAAAAAATTTTTTTTTTTTAAAAATCAAAAATACTCTT
>Ga0123340_1000234_pt1 | contig 31650 bp, 20 predicted proteins | sample SirMexnodulemix_FD_89961 | JGI IMG/M metagenome (GOLD analysis project Ga0123340, IMG submission 89961) | Root nodule microbial communities of legume samples collected from Mexico - Siratro Mexico nodule mix | ecosystem: Host-associated > Plants > Roots > Nodule | place: Mexico: Nepantla...
ATGTTAATTTGATTTTTGTTGTTTATGTTTTTTTTTTTTTTAATTTTTTGTTTATTTTTAAAACCTGATGTTTTTTTTTTTTTTTTTTTTTCCAATTAATTGTTGTGGGTAGGCTGGTCATTCAGTTCACATAGCCGGTCTAATGAGATTGGATATAGAAGATACATCCCTGGATTCTGTTTATGTTACAGTGTGGGCTTCTCCTTATCTTCCACTGCATATGGGTAAAATAGAAAATGCATGTAAATTGTTCCAAGATCACTTTGGCCACCAGTTACAGGTATTATCTTTACTCATTTTAATTGAATAATTATTCTGCAACTTCTTGTCCATAAAGCTTATAGCTGATTGTAAAGTACCTTCCCAAATTATTATCTGGGTTGCTGTCCCGTAACTATTGATTTGTCTTTGAATTGTTACAAAGAGAAAGACTTGGTTGGACGTGGACCCTGCTTCAAAACTGATGTGGTGAACACTACCAGCCAGAAATTGTCCGTAAACTTAATCTTTAATGAACTAATATATTAAAATAAAAACAGTAGCAATTTGAGAGTAGCATTGAATAAAAAAATTTAAATAAAATAATTGAAGTTGAACGTTCTGTATAACTTGTTTTCAAATTGATCAGACCCAAATTGGGTCATCCGGAAAAGGTTGCGGCATGCACCTCAATTTGGATTAAATTTTCAAGAAGGGTGATCTTGTTGATGTCGCAGACATCACCATTCTCCAGGGTGTCTAAGGTTTTTCTGTCTTTTCAACTTCTACTTTTCCCTCTTTCACCTTTGCGATTTGTTCGAAAAAATTTCCCTTTGCAACAGCAGTGTTACTTCAACCCGGCAGATTTTCTTGTTTCATCTCGTTGAAAAGTTTGACATCTTCTTCTCCTTGATCATGAAACCCTTAAGCAGCAGCAATAATTTTGTTCCATACTACAACATCTCACTCTTTGCTTTCTGGAAAAGCTTTGTTAATCTTCCATTGATCAAAGATTAGTACATTATTTACTTTGTTTCAGCATAATTTACCTCCATTGATCAAAGATAGCTTTAGAACTGATCCATAACTTGACCAAAGATATATACTGCATCTACTTCAATTATTTTCCAATATTAGTTTTTTTAAGTTGTTTATTACATTGAAAATCCAATATGAATTCCAAAATTATAAAGCAATCTCAAGATTTTTCAATATATCCAAAATATGAATAGTAACTTCAGAGATGGTAACCATTAAGTGTGCGGAAGAACCGCATGGCAACAAAAGATGAAGGATATGGATGGTTAGCTGTGAGTCAAGTGAGAGAGGCAGAGACATGTTTGAACCACAGAGAATGTGAAACAAGAAGAATCATGTTTCTTTTTAAATTGTTTAGTTATTTAATATTTACAATGAAGTGACAATTTTTGGTAAGATGTGTCCACCATGTCAGTTTTGGGACAGTATATATTTTTTAGTTTTATCAGGGGAGCTGTTCTCCTAACTAAAATAGGTGTGCGTCAACGGCTGATAAAATGACCTTGAAATATGTTTATCGTGTTTAATTAACCTGGTCAAAATATTTAGTGGCATTACTTTCTCTTATTTTTTTCACTCATCAGATGGTTTGACGCTCTTAATAAATTTAGTGGAATAATTTTCAGAGAATTATCAATAAACTTAAGTAAGATGTACATGGAGTAGTTATAATATGCTTGAGGTGAAGTTTTATACCCAAGCAAAATGTATGTAGACAGACCTCTATGTAAAAGGTTGAAAGCGAAAGGCAGTTTATTCGTGTGTAACACCAGTTTGAATTGTTCTTTTTGTAGCCGCCAATTGGAGAAAAACGAGTTCAAGAACTGGGGAACTGGGTGAGAACGGAATTCCATGTTAGTGGGAACAGTTGGGAGTCGAGTTCAGTAGACATTTCTGCTGCTGGCCTCGGGTGGTTTGCCATTGGACTTAAAGGAGATGCAGTGTTTGGTGTTTGGACTTACGAAGGAGTTGATGTTGTTCTACGCAATTCTTTAATACCCAATAGATCACATACTTTTGAGGTTGCAGGATTTACAGTATCCAAGATTGTCTCCCAGTCCGACCAAACTTTAAACAAGTCAAAGCAACGAAATGACAAAAAGCCAAAGGGAATCGACGACTCAAAAGTGTCAAACCAGTTTGTTGAATCTCCTGTTTTGACTTCTGATGGAGTCATCTGATAGTGGTGTCAGTTTGGGAGAATGAAAAGATAATTGAATTATCATGCCATTTAGATTTCTATACAGTACAACAGATGAACAGTAGTCTAAACATATAATGTCAACCTTATCATTATCTAAAGTTGAAGCAAGTGGAGGGCAGAGGCTGAGAGGTGATGTGCAATGATGAGGAACGAGAATCAAATATGACACCACATAGTTTACCATTATCTGTCATTTTTTTAATTTAATATTTTATTCTGCTTTTTTGTGTTCCAGATTGGAATTGCTTCAATGTTTTGGTCCTTCCTTAAACCAGATTTTAGAGCTACAAGAGTTTGTAATTCAAGTCGATCTAGTCCGATAATTCAAATTTTATTTTTATTTTTTAAAATTTCTTTGGATCCCAGGTATTAATAAGGTTGAACTCCAATAAAAGTAGGTTACTGTAATTGCCAAGTTAGATTTGTGTATTTTGTTTGTCTTGAAATAATGGTTGCAATTATTGTTGGAATAAAAGTGGATATTAGGCACCCAGAGAAATCTTTAAAAAACTTTATAATATATTTTGCTTTTAACATGTGTAACATTTATTACACGTTAAAATATCAATGAAAAATGATACCTGTTGTATTTATTTCATTACTACAAAGAAAATGCTTCAATAATTAAAACAAAAACCTTAACTTTCAATAAAATTCAAAATTCAAATATCTTTAGTGTTGGTAAGATAATATATTTTGATCTAACTTTCGATTTTTCTAATGACTTTGGTTTCATATCTCCACTATTATTTATTTATTTTATTATTTCTTTATATGATTTTTTTGATATATTACAAATTTTCTGGGGTACTAGGATCTCAGTGTTCTACAATAAATACATTTTCAAACTCCTTATTATAAAAACATCAAAATCTCGTATTAAAGGTTACATAGTGAACAAAGAGACATTCAATTTCTCGCATTACTTATAGATCGACCTTCGGAATCCTTAACTAGGAATAACTTTGTCATACAAGGTACATAGATGTGGGTAAATGTACTTGAATTCATAATTCTCGATTCGCTAATAATAAGCTTTTATCAAATAAAAGAAAATGAAGTTTAATTTTTAAATTTGGCGAAGACCCTTTTAATTCATACTCAAAATAGTAACACAATAAAAATGATATTTTAAGAAAGTAATAAATAACCACCAAATGCAAATATAAATTAATACAACTAATAGTGATATCAATAACTAATTTAGGAGGTAATAAAAGTTCATTTAATCGCTTTTATATCACATGAAAAAATCTGTAAATTTTGGCAATTTTGGTTAAAAACTAAACTGGTGAGTTGAAGTATTTTTTATGGCTTAAAAGACTAACACCCAAATGCCAGTTACAAAAACTACACGTAATGGTAGAAGCAAAAGGAAAAGTTTGTGTTCCTTAATATGAATTTTGAAAAAGCAAAGGAAAAAAGAAAGAAAAGATGAGAAACGTTGCAGGTCCTGACATCACATTGCCAGCTAGATACTGTGAGAGAGAGAGAGAGAGAAAAAAGAGAGGATAGGAATTTGGACATTCCATTCCATTTTGACCATTTTTTCACAACAAAACCATTTTCTTTAACCCAAAGCTCCTCTTCTCTCTTTCCTCAACGTACATTCACTTCCTTTTTCTTCATTTTCATTTTCATTTATTTATTCACACTCTTTTTATTTTTATCTCTTTCATTAGTAACTAATTATTTAATTAGCCAATCGGAGCGTCCCTTCTCCGGCGATTCCATGTTCCGTTTCTAGGGTTTGCTTCCGCCGATCGCCGCTTCGCACTCGCCGAGATGTCGCGCCAGACGACGACGGCCTTCACTAAATCGAAGACTCTCGACAACAAATATGTACGCCATTTTCTCATTCGTTGTTCATTCATGCATTCTCCTTCGATTTCCACTTTTTCTCATAATGCTGCTGTTGCTGAAGATCAATTGGTGGAGGCTTTAGCTTTAGGTTTCTGTTAAATTTGTGAATCTGTGAAGTTGAAGGAACTTGGATGATTGTTTGCTTTGTTGTTAGTGTGATGAGATACAAGTTAAACTGTGGAATGGCTTTGGTATAGGCAGGGATGCTACTGTAGTTGTTGAAACCTGAGATTGAGAGTACTGTGTGGATGTGAGTGAGATTAGTAGTTGCAATGTGGTGGGATGGTGGCTGGTACTGGGACTGGGTTGGGCTGGATGGGGTGTTAGGGTGCAGGGGTAATGTTGGAACTTGTTATGATGTCGAATGAAAATACCGGGGGTGGTTGCCGGAATGAGGATAAAGGAATGCTTAGTGTGTTTGCTATGTTGATTGATGAATTGGATGGTGGAATTCGTCTCGAGATTGACTGGAGAATTATTATTATTTTACTATTGTTGCTTGGGATTTTATTTTTCTCTTTTTGGATTTGAAGTTTGCTTGCAAGTGGTAGGAAATTCATGCTGCAATTGTTGAATTTCGTTTGCAAATATTTGGAAATTCTTGTCTTATTTGTAGTTTTGAAATTGCATATGGTATTGGATCATAAAATAGGTTAATTTTTTAGTGGCTGATTATTTTGTATGAGATTTGGAACAGATGCTGGGAGATGAGATCGGGAAAGGAGCTTATGGTCGAGTTTACAAAGGTTTGGACCTGGAGAATGGAGATTTTGTTGCCATTAAACAAGTTTCTTTGGAGAATATTGCTCAGGAGGATCTCAACATCATCATGGTATGTAACGTGTATAATTTTTTCCTCCCTTTTTGAGTTTTAACTCTCATGTTAGTTGTTAACTATAAATGGGAAAGTATTGAGACTTATGTCCTAGCTGCATGGATTTGGGTACGATATTGGTACTGGGTACAAATATGGTTGTGAGAAACGGTCATTTAAACAAATCTTTAGTACAAGTATGATACTGTGTGCTTTTGTCTTTAAACACATCTTCTGCTTCACACTGACTAATTGGACACTAAGCATATCTCCCTTTGTGACACATTATGTGTTAGTAATGAGTAATGGTAAAACAAATCGCATACTGCATATGCGAATACACAAACCAAGTAGCATTCTTAGGGAACGTTTAGTGGTCTGCTCTCGAAGGTGACACTATTATTTTAGTTTGGATTTTATGTGGGATTTAGGGTTGCTTTATTGAGTAAGAGAGGACTTTTGGGATTACTATTTTTTATGTTATTCTAACCACTCACCATCTATCTCAGCTTTAGCATTAATAGGATTTAATTACTTAGTGGGGGCGGTAAATAACCTTTCTTGCGTTCTATTACTTCTTTTGGTGTTTTGATTGGGTTGTATTTGAAGTTCTGCGTACAACATAATTGCACAAGGTTAAGGAAAATCAACCATGTCTTGTTATAGACTATAGTACTTGTTTTCTTTTGTTTCTAGGCCATTGTCAATAAGAATTTCATATCAGCATTGTTTTCAGAATCTCGAGTAAGCTCACCAACTTGTACTATCCTCTAAGTTTGGGTGGTCCACATGTAACTTGCACAGAGGATCACTAGTTGCACAAATTGTTTACAAAGTATGAGTTTCAACAGAAACTTGCAAAATCTAAATCGTTACATGCTTCAATCATTTTTACTGAGATGAATGGAGACATTCTTGACACTTAACGTTGCCATCACTGTTACCGAACACTCTCATTGTCGTTATTAGACGTTGGCGCCATCAGTGCAATTATAGTGGTGCAATAGTGCTATAGTGTAGCAAGTTTCGTTGAAAATGCTAGTGTTGCCTTGTGAAGACCACCTGATACACCATTGAAGTTGGCTTGCTCGTCGTGGTTTCAGCATTGTAGATCGAGAAGAGGCAGCAAGGTTTCAATTTGTTGCGGAGACAGAGCCAGCCACACAGGTTGGGTGAGTGATAAGGGTTATCGGTTGAAGAAACAAAATGTTAGGGAAGGCATGGTTTGGGCTTGTTAGTCAACATGCAAAAGGGGCCTTATTGTTTGCACCTATTGTTTTGTTTGGGCCTATTATTTTCTGTTCTTAGTGATTTATGACTTATTAGTTATTTTTCTCAGCTTTTCCTATTATTTTTACGTATATAAATGTATATAAATATAATTATATATTTTAGAAAGGATTTTAGACTGTGTCCATCTTTTTACCATCCTTGATTTAAGATCTTTTACCCACCTTTGATCCTCAAATTTTGACAGTGCTGAATTTAGCTTTGTTTTTAGTATAATTATAATATCTTGGTTAAAAGAAGAAATTCATTAAGCAGGAAAGAATACAAGTAATGATTCTCCTTATAAACTACGGGAGATATTCAACTATTAAGAAAAAGAAAAAAGCATTAACAGAGCAAAGCTGCTCAGTCCCTCTACATCTTTGTTGAAGAACTGCTTTAAAAATAGAAGATAGTTACCTAATCTTATCCCGTATATTGTATAATTAGTGGTGTGGGGATGTTCAGTATCAATTTTTGTAATCAGTGTGTGTACAAGCTAATTCTCATTGATGTGTATTATCTGATATGCCCACCACAATCAGCAGCTATCAATAAAATGTTTTTAGTCATCCATGTATTATACTCTAAGTTGGTCTTCCAGATACTACCATAGACTGTATGTTGCCATAAATAAGTTACCTCTTCAGTTTTGCTAGACAACAAAAGGTAGGACACACTCATCATTTGGTTCGTGGGCTTTTCCACTAATATGATTGACCTTCTCTTAGATCATTTCTCTTTATGTGTGACTTTTGCTTGGACACTTGAATTGCCAACATATGTTCACAACAGATAAATAACTATAAACTCAATATCATTTCTTTTCTAACTCTTGATGTGGTTATGCTGTTGCTTTCATAATTGATATTTCCTTGTGTCCATTCACTAATCTGGTTGTTGTTTTGACTGTGATTATGCTGTCATTTGATGGATGCCTCAATGTTTTCAGCAAGAGATTGATTTGTTAAAGGTACTTCTAATCCTCAATATTGCATTTGGGATTACATTATCAATTGAATTTTTATTTTGCTCAATAGATGTCATGGTGTTATTTGCTCCATTTCTTTGTAGTGTATATTGTTCGTGTAAGCTTTAGACAATGATATTAATGACATGATACGGCTGTTCTTGCATTAAAATGTACACTTAAACTAATATGATTTGAATTGGACCAAACGTGGTCTCCTTGCCTGACATGGGAAAATTAGCTATCAATTGATGTTATATAAGATTTCCTTACTTATATGTGCCCCATACTATGCATGTTCTCCCAAAAAGTGGGTAGGAAAACCATAGACAGTGGTGAAGTTGAATTTTTGCAAATGTATAGAGTGTAGTGACCATGATGGCTGTGATAGCAGGCAGAGGAGACTGCTAGAGATTAAACATGACCTTTATGTGCGGGTTGTAGTGTGCAGTTGGAGGTGCCATAACAAGGTGGCATGGCGGGATTCATTCTATTATGCTATCTTTCTATGTTTGGTGATGCTGTAATCATGAACAGTTTATTGCCTTCAGTAATATTAATGATGTGTGTTTCTGAAATGATTATTATTTTGCAGAATCTGAACCACAAAAACATTGTAAAGTATCTTGGATCTTCTAAGACAAAAAGTCACCTGCACATAGTTCTTGAGTAAGTGGGTTCTACTCTTCACAACATTAGATGATTTAATCATAGCATCATTTGAAGGGTATTTAGTGGAGTTAATAGATTTTGCTTCATGTTCTTTTGCTGTGTCATAGGTATGTAGAGAATGGCTCACTGGCAAATATTATCAAGCCAAATAAATTTGGACCTTTTCCAGAATCATTGGTTGCAGTATATATAGCCCAGGTTAGTAGTTGTAGGACTATTCATTGAGGATTTTTCCGGGATATGATTTTTTTTGTATACTAATATATTATATTATGAGATAGGTGCTGGAAGGTTTGGTTTATCTTCATGAACAAGGTGTTATCCATCGGGATATTAAGGGTGCAAACATACTGACAACTAAGGAGGCAAGCTTTCTAATTTTTTGTTCTTGTTATACACTAGGGCTTTGTGTTTTGGCAATTATTCTAGTTGTGTACGTGCAGAATGATTTAATCTCTATGTTATTCAAGCAATCTGTACGCAGAAGAATTTTCTTATCATATAATCTTTCCTTTTATTTGTACCTAAATTAATTATAGCTGTTGTATTGGTGTTAGTAATCTAAAATCGGTGTTTAGCCATGTTGATCACTGAAGTGTTGTTTTTAAGAGTCTAACTGTATTATGCATCATTATTTCTATGCTTCATGATATACTACATTCATTTTTGCTTTATTTTTTAAGTGTTGTCTCTTTTGTGCTCTGCGGAATGTTGTGTGTTGATATTCTGTTTATCCTTTGTAGTTATAAAGATGCTTAACTATTTTGCTTTAGTTGCTGCTTGTTCAGTTAGCTGAACTGCTGTACCAAGCAATTCAGCATTTTTGAGTGAATCGATTTTGAATTTAGCATATACTCTTTCTAAAATAAGGAAGCGGAAATTAGAAAACAAGGGAGTCTGTTTCTTGCATATTCGTTTTTGAGCATTATTATGCTATTAGTTATTTTGCATTTAATTCATTACCCTTCATATTATATGCAATTTTAATTAAAAGAGAAAAACTCATGATGAAAAGAGGAAAAGCATGAGGAATACAGAAGATATGTCATCCTTGTTAACGTAAAATACAAAAGGCAACACAAAAATGAGTAAATATTGATGGAAAAAAGGCTGGACTGCTCTCCTACGCTGACTCTCTGCTGCAGTTCTCATTTTGTCTCTGTTTTTCAATCCCTCTGTTTTGTCTTTGTTAAGGATTCAATTGTATCTATTTACCTTTTTGAGATTTGTTCTCTAAAGTGACGAGCTATAGCCTTTGACTGAATAGTTTGTGATTGAGACTGGGTCGACATTGATTGAATAATTAGTGACTGAGATTGAACTAACTACATATTTTGTTGTATATGTGCATGTGTGGATCACCATCTCAATTTTTTCCATTCAATGGCTACAAATTCTCTTTTTCCCTTCTAAAGTGAAGGATTCACTTTACATGGGCCAAAATCCAAGCTTTTGGACTTCCATCTCCAATAAAATTTCTTCTAATTTTGTATTACAGTATCGCCATGGGTTTTCTTTAATGTCAAACTCTTGATCATCATATTTTTTATATGTCTAGTTTTTTTGTTTATATTAGATTGTTTTTCTTCTTTTAAACCTTGGAAAATTTCTTGATTTCTTAACTAATTACATTTTAATTTCTGCTTTCAGGGTCTTGTGAAACTAGCTGATTTTGGTGTTGCTACAAAACTAACAGAGGCTGATGTTAACACTCATTCAGTTGTTGGAACACCTTACTGGATGGCCCCAGAGGTATTAATTGTTTAATGTTCTTCTGCTAAATCATTTTTCTTAGAACTTTTAGTTAGGCCTTGTCCAAATTGTTTTCTAACACTAGAATGATATAAGGTGGGTGGGTTCCTTTCTGGTTTTTTTAAGCCAATTTGTTGCGTTTTTTGGCCACTTTGGTCTGCTCTTTACTTTGTGCGATCACTTCTCCCAGATTTACCATCCTTTTGTCAGTCTATTAATGTATTTTATTTTAATAAGAAAAGTAGTTTATTTGTTGAGCTGAGCTCCTTGCTTTCATTTTAGAGAACCTAATTAAGTTGATCGTGAATTAAAATGATTTCTAATATGTTGTATTATTGGGCTTGATTAGGGTGCTCATTGATAATTTGGTTTTAACTCGTCAGGTTATAGAAATGGCTGGGGTTTGTGCAGCTTCTGACATTTGGAGTGTTGGCTGTACAGTTATTGAGCTTCTTACATGTGTACCTCCTTATTATGATTTGCAGCCTATGCCTGCTCTTTTCCGTATTGTCCAGGTTTGCTATTGTGCTAACATTTACTGTTTTTTCAATATATGAAAGTTCCTTAGACTTGAGTTTTGGTTGATTGTAATAAGATGTTTAATTTCCTTATTATTAGCCTTTAACAAAATAATTTACTTGATCCAAAATTGTATGATCAAGATAAGATTAGTTCATCATTTTGATAAGATTAGTTTTAATGTCTAGATAAGATTAGTTTATCTTTTAGATAATATCCGAACTCTGTGTGTGTGTGTAGGTATACATGCTGTAAATCATTTGGATTGTAATACAGATTTAACGGTTTCTTATAACATTTTGCTAAATAGTGGCATTTGCACTTGATTGTATAACAAATAAGTTCATCATTGGTGCATTTTATATTTTCTTTTGTCATTGATATGCTTAACTAGAAAAGTATGATTTCATTTATAACCCTTGAGGTTTATCTCAGGATGAGCACCCGCCAATTCCGGATAGCCTTTCACCTGATATTACTGATTTTCTGCTTCAATGCTTTAAGAAGGTAAATTCCATCTTAACTGTTGGTTTGAATATATTTTGTATGCATATGTTGTTTTAACTTAGATTCCCTCTATCCTTCTCCTGGTTTTGTCTGCATCCACCTCGTAACATGAATGAATTGCTTTCTGTTTTATGACTCTTTTAATGTATTGGTTTCTGATGGATATCCTTCATCGGCTAGAGATATTAATTTGACTATATCTCTACATTGTAGGTCAAGCAATACGGATACTTTATTAATCCGATTTGTAATTGTATCGGATGAAACTAGTGTCTAAAACTTGTTTTCTATGCCATTTTGTTGCACATTTCAGGATTCTAGACAAAGGCCTGATGCTAAAACTCTGCTGTCTCACCCCTGGATTCAAAACTGTAGACGTGTTCTGCAGTCTTCTCTTCGTCATAGTGGAACACTGAGGTAGATTGCATAAGATATTATTTCCTTCATCTTCCAGGACTCTGATGAGGAAATCTGTGTATCATCCTTTTAAGCAATTATTATTATTGTTGTTGGTGACGGTGTGTGATTATAGAAGTCATAATAAGGGAACAAACCTATGCTTTTCCATTTCTCTGTTACTTTATTGTTGGATAATGACAATTACCATTGACCTCCTTGTTTGTCTGGTGTTTTTGTGGCCAATTCTTGAGCTAGTTGTTGGAATTGAGTTATGCATAGGTTTCATAAGGTGTATATTGGTCATATTCTCGGCCAAAGTAGAACATCTTAACATCCTCACCATAGTTGTAATAGTGGTCATGGTTGAGGCCATTTTGGTTGCGGGTACTGCAGTGCGAATTATATTTGCACCATAAGTAAAAAGAAAAAGAATTTCTCAATTATTCCAATTATTACTACATCTTTTGCACGCTGCCACCTAATGCACCACCCTGAGATGTTTCCGGGGTCTCCCAACATCTTAGACACTTATTCGACCATTTATGGTTAGAAGTTAGTATAGAAGATTGGCATTTTATTTTTTTTATTTTTTAATGAGTGAAAGAGAATACAGCTAAAGTTCAGCTGTGACTATGTTGCGAAGCGTTCTGGTAATTTGTGTGATTGAGATTCTCATTGCAATTACGGGTTGTTGTGGTTGTGGACACTAAAACATCAATATTGCGGCAGTGGACTGCAATTTAAGACCATATTCCTCACCCTTTATTCAAAACATTCAGGATTGTCCACTCAACAAGTTTGTCTCTTTTAAGGGACAGTTAATTGCCATTTGATATTTCAATTTGATAATTCTGAGACATTAATCCCTTGTGAGACGTATTTAACCATTAGTAGCACGATTTCAAATTGATAATTGTATACAGACATTCATTTACTTTTAACACTTGCGAGGCAAAGTTGACTACCATTAGGCATTTCAATATTCTCATGACCCTGTTAACCACTTGTGGGACATATGTAACCGAAGGTGCGACCAGCACAGATTGATAAATGGATATTCACAGACATTCATTTACTCTTAACCACTTGCTCGGCAAAGCTGACTACCATTAGGCGTTTCAATATTCTCATGACCCTGTTACCAATTGTGGGACATATTTAACCGAAGGCCAGCAAAGATTGATAATTGGATAATCACATTTATTTATTCTTAACCATTTGAGACAAAGTTCACCACTGATAAATATTTGAATAACCTCGTGACCCTATTTATCATTGGTGAGACGTTTAACCATTAGTGCTTGAACTACAGATTGATAATTATATACAATCATACAAAGTTAACCATATTTATGCTGGGTGGAGAACTCCAGCGCTGTGTATCCTTATTGCATATTAATCACTCCCTTTTTTCCTGCATTGCTAATCCTTATTGCATAGCTGCTGATAAATTCTCAGTTATTTTTCTAACTCAAGTATTAAACATTGGATTTGTATTATATATGCAGTGTTTGCTTCTAATTTCTGGAGGTACATTTGAGGATTAATTTTCTCTACGTAAAGAATTGGATGTTTATTGATTCTATAATATATTTACTTTTTTTCGTCTGAATTGTCGTAAAGTATCATTTACTTTTAGCTCTATAACTGTTAGGTTTTTTTATTTGAACCAATTGTGCTACCGCTTGCAGAAATATAGAGGAAGATGATTCTGCGGATGCAGAAGGTTCTGGTGGTTATCATAAGAGTGCTTACGAAGGCTCTTCCGTGGAGAAAGAGGTTAGTGTTGATGGGAAGCTGTGAGAGTATACTGTTCTATCTTTTGTACCAATGTTAATACTTTTTTATGTCATAGGACTGCGCAAAAGAGCTTTCATCTGCGGCTGCTCATGGCAGCAAATCTCATGAAGACAATGCTTCAGTTCCTAGTTTTCCCAATGAAATAACAGAGAAAGCAGATCATGTTCCATCAGATCAGGTTCTTACCTTAGCCATTCGTGAGAAGTCATTTCTACAAACTGGTTCTAGCAAACTCTCTCCTAATAGAGAAGTTGGTAATTCCGAGCCTACTGGCAATCACGAAATTTCAAATGCTAAAGACCTTCATGAAGTTATGATGAATGGAGAGGTTGGATCACCACAATCAAGAGTAATGGCTACTAAGGCTGGAGGAAAAGACAGTTCTGTAAACAATGGTAACAAATCATTTGCTTTTGGGCCAAGAGATCAAGATAATGGTTCCCTCAAGGTATTTCATGTCCTTGTTAGTTGAGCCTTACTTACTATTGGTTATTTATTTATTTTAGATTCCATGTATTGTATTGCCTTTTCTTTTTTAATAAACACACATACATATATTTTTTATTTTGAAAGCCAAGCATGGTCCCGTTGACTGAGGTTAGTTATGCAAATCAGAGGACAGGCTTGGGCATTTTGAAAAACTAAATATTTGATAAATCCAAGTAGAGTTTGGTCCATCTTAAATGTTTGTCCTGAAGTGTTTTTAAGTCTTTATCTTCCCATTCTAATCAGACTATCCAGTTTTTTGTCTATTTGTCATGCACTTGCTTTTCATTGTACTTTATACCCTCTTTAATATATTTCACCACAGTAGAAAAACAATTTATAATCCATATCTATAAGAGGGTGGAACACTATAGACTTTCATTTCTGTTTTGTTACATTTGAAAATTTGGGTTTGGGATTATCTTTGAGCAGGGTGGCATATAAATTATAAAATCATTAAATGTTTCTGAACAGTGTAAGAGTTCAGTCCATGAGATGAAATCAAGTCAGCTAAGGTTTCTTAAAGGTTTCCTGTGTTTGTTTTAATTGTTGATGCTGTAATTCATAACGAGAATATGTTAAAAATGAAATCTTATACAATTGTTTAATTGCTCTCCAAAGGCAATGAAGATGCCAACCACTGTGGAAGGAAATGAGCTGAGTAGATTTAGTGACCCACCAGGAGATGCCTACTTAGATGATTTATTCCATCCATTGGATAAACAACCTGGGGAGGTTGCAGCAGAGGCGTCCACATCTACATCCGGTTCTCATATGGTTAAAGGTAACACATCTACAGTTGATGGTGGGAAAAATGACCTGGCTAAAGAGTTGAGGGCCACAATTGCTCGAAAGCAATGGGAGAAGGAAAGTGAAATTGGACAGGCAAACAATGGGGGCAATCTTTTGCATCGAGTGATGATAGGTGTTCTAAAAGATGATGTGATTGATATAGATGGTTTGGTAAGTTACTCGGTCTTGATATTGAAGCTTTGTCTGTTAAAGTCCTGTGTTATTCTTTTGATTCTAGTGTCTCTCTCTTAACAGGTCTTTGATGAAAAACTTCCTGGAGAGAACCTTTTTCCCTTGCAGGTACCAAGGTTTCTTCTATCCTCTGAATAACTAATTTTTCCCTTACATATAGTGGTTTGTTCTATTCATTTTTTGGCATTTCATATATTGTTTTTCTTGGTTACATGTTATGGAATGTTTCATGGTAGAATGTTGTTTGACTTTAGCATGACTTTGTATATTGGAAGGTAGAAAACACTCTTCCTTCAATATTGGCTCATGTTTGTAAACATCATATATTTTAGTTTTGTTATGGAAGTACTTTCCTGGATATATACTCATTTTGCCCTCTTCATTTCATATTAATTTCTGATGTCTGTACACCATGAATATGGTTTTGTACTGGGCCATCTTGTGCAACATAGTTCTTCATATCTTTGGGTTTATCATCTATAAATAGAGATTCCATGAATGGAAAAAGGAAAGGAAGTGAATAGATTGGGGAGAGGGAGGGAAAATGCAATTTCCAAGTTGTACTAATTCTTTGGATGTCCAACAACGTGTGCTGTTGATGTCAATAATTTCATACTTTACACTATTTAATTTTTCTAAAGTAATTGTTTTTGAGCCTTTCCCATTATGGCTTCATAATGTTCTTCTCTCCACTGTTGGAATTTGCCTTGTGCATGTTCCGCTTTCTAGTGGACTATACCTAATTATGTAAAGTAACTCAAGTTAATTTTCTTTTGCAAGTCAGAATTGCATTTTGGCTTCTTCTTTGAACTCCCAAATCCAAACAATTGAACTTCATAATTTATGTTGCTGTGCTGCTTTAATAATGATCTTAAAAAGAAGGAAAATGAGTTTTAGTGCATTACATGACGATTTCAAATTGTTCTGACTTCTTATAGCCACCATTTTCTTTTCTGTGTAACTTTTGTTGGATTCTATGGTTACATTCTATCTATTCGTTACCCTTGATTTTAGCCTCAGATGTTTAACCAATGTCCTTTGCATGTGAAAGCTGCTTCTCCCTGCAGAAAATTTTGAACTCTGTTTACCACTGGTTTGTATATTACACTTGCATTTGTGATGCGTTTACCACAACGCTGCAGGCTGTTGAGTTCAGCAAACTAGTTGGTTCGTTAAAACCAGAGGAACCAGAAGATGTGATTGTGTCTGCATGTCAGAAACTTATTGGTATTTTCAACCAACGCCCAGAGCAGAAGATTGTTTTTGTTACCCAGCATGGTTTACTTCCTCTAACAGATTTGCTAGAAGTTCCTAAAACACGTGTATGTGTTGTCCTTCTTGATAATTTAATTTTTTTCATTATTGATAGGCATACTGACAATTTAGTAACATGGAAGAAGACGTCTTAATTTAAATATAATTGTTATTTCAGGTTATATGTTCTGTGCTTCAGCTTATAAATCAAATAGTTAAAGACAACACTGATTTTCTAGAAAATGCATGTCTTGTTGGACTGGTAAGTACTATGTATGTTTCCTCCTCCAATTTCCCTTTCTCCATCCTTGATTAATTTGGTTGAATTCTATATTAAAATTTTTCTAATTGATGTTGGGGAGCCTCATTCTGTTAATTTGGATTGGGAAGTATTATTATTATTATTATTTTAAATAATGAAGTAATATGCTGAAATAATAGTTTAGTGGATTGGAAATCAATCAATCAATTATGGGGAATCAATTTTGTTGTTTTACCTTAGGATTAAAGGATTATCTAATACATGAGACACACCTAAAACATCACTATGAATAATATGGATACATTTATCAATATGATGCACATGAGAGGGAAAAGGGTGAATTTTAGTTGACATGTTTGCAAGGAGAACAACTGAAAGAGTTAGAAGAAATATTTCTATTGCTCAATATTCCATTTTTAATTACGACACAGTAGAGTTTGAACGGGCAACCTTTTTATGCCATTCTGCAAATAGATTCAGAAAACCTCTGCAAGAGAAGAAAAAACCAGGAGAAGCAACATGGAGTGGAAACAATCTACCCACTTTAGGTCCCTTCATGATCATGTTCCCTAGCACTTGATCCTGCACAAAACCAGCTCATGAGAAATTAACATTATAGAGTAGAGTTTTACTCTGTAAGCTGGCTGTATGTCATTAATGTACACAACCACAATCAGTGTGAAGAAAATCAGTCTAGCAGTGCTGAACCTGTTATAATTATAGAAATGAAAGATCAAATCCTATACACTTGAAAGTATCTAGATTATATATGTATTCCTATATCATATCTTTATTATTAAATCTCCTCTATTAATTTTATTGATTTCGTTTTCTGAATATAAATAAAGCATGTGTTGTCTAAAAAACAGTTTCAGCTCAATATCTCTCTTTTTCTTATAGTTTAAAAGAACTAAAAAAACAGAGATCAAACATGCGCTAGATCATAACTTAGAGAGCTCTACAATAGCTTGAATAATTTTAGTTGCTTTGAATTTAATTGATTTGATTGAGCAATTGTCTGTGATGTATAATACATATATAGATGCAAGTTACAAAGGAACTATGAAAGAAACCAAAAGTCTAAGTTATGATACTGATTTTCTGCAATATAGGAATCTCCTAACTGAGAAAAGTAGGAAATAAAGCAAGAGTCAACAATATCAATACACAACCATCTCTATGGTATAAAAATCTCCTGGGAGTACTGGGAAATGAAGCATGAATCAACAATATCAATATGTAAACAACAATAATCAACAGTTGGGGTTTCGGAATATTAAAATTTGGCCAATAAATATAACTACTTGAGTACTAAAACTTAACCCCTTAATTGTGTTGCTGAGCGTTATCAAATATCTTGGTTTGACTATATTTAGTGAAAAATTTCATTGCAGATTCCTGCAGTCACAAGCTTTGCAGTACCGGATCGTCCCAGAGAGATTCGTTTGGAAGCAGCTTATTTTTTACAGCAGCTTTGTCAGTCAAGGTATGGAATGCATTTTATTTGTTATTGTTATTATTTTTACCTGGATTTTGTATTTTGAAAATAAAGCGTAGAATTGATTGTTATTACTTAATGCAGTTCTTTGACATTACAAATGTTTATCGCTTGCCGAGGAATACCAGTTTTAGTGGGATTTCTTGAGGCCGATTATGCCAAGTACAGGTTAGTTTTTATGTGAGTCTTGCTTATATGGGCGTGCTTGCAATTTACACTAGATTATAGTTTGCAAAGCAATGCCAATATTTGGTCAATATAAAGATTGCAGCAGAAGTGGTCTAGATTTGACTGATTAGGGAAAGATGTTATTAGATGTGGGAGTGATCTTGAAAGGCCACATAAATGTCTTTCCTTAGTATGGGTGTTATGTGCATGAGTTCCTTGATTAGAATCTCCCATGGTTTAATATAAACTTCTGCTACTTTCTCTATATGGAGTATACTGTTTGACCTTTAGCCAAGATCGGTTAAATGAGATGTGGGACCTACATAAATTTGTTATTTTCAATAAATTTCATCCAATAGTAGAGTGTGTTTCTAACATATCTCTTTGTTTTACAGAAAGTCATTTTTCCCCCTTTTCAATGTTCCATTGTTCCTAGGATAGGATATTCTTATCAACTGAACTGCTAGAGGCAGCTTTGCGGCTTTCACTTCCTGCATGAGATTACTTTGCATTTTTGTCTCACATTTTATCTGACAGCCTGATGGCATCTAGAGACAGTATCCATTTGTCCCTGGACCCAGAGCTTGGATTTTATTGAGAGCTGACTTTTCACGTTATGTTAAAGCCCTTTTGACAAAGCGTTCAGTACATTGATCTTCACTGGCTCCATTTTACTTAAATATTTCAGAACATTATAAACATGTGATTTCGCCCTGCTTTTCAGGCACGAGGGCTTGTGTGTGAGGTCTTTCATAGGGCTTTATATTATGCTTGCATCTCTGATTGATTACCTATTGTTAAGATGACCCAACCCAATTGGTTAGGACTATGGCCACACTACTCCTTATATGACAGACAATTCTCTGCCCTTAATTTATTTGGATTTGGGAGTGGAGTGAGGTCTAAAATAAATTCTGATAATATGTGTTGTAATTCCTTCTCATGGATAAATTCTAATAATGTACATATGCTTTTACCTTTTATTCTCAAAATTTGTATAATAAAAGCTGACTATAAAACTTTGCTTCAGGGAGATGGTTCATCTGGCTATTGATGGCATGTGGCAGGTATTTAAGCTTCAGCAGTCAACTCCTAGAAATGATTTTTGCCGGATAGCTGCTAAGAATGGAATACTTCTCAGGCTTATAAATACTCTTTATAGCTTAAATGAGTCAACTCGACTAGCTTCTAGCTCTGCTGGGGGTGGATTTTCGGTTGATGGTTTGGCTCAACGTCCTCGGTCTGGTATCTTGGATCCTACACACCCTTATATTAATCAGAATGAGGCATTGCTATCTTCAGTAGACCAGCAAGATCCCCCTAAAGTTAGACGTGGAGGAGCTGATCATCACGTAGAACCGTCACATCCTTCATCTTCCAATCCTCGAAGATCAGATGCTAACTACTCCGTGGATGATGCTGTGTCACAGGATAAGAATTCAACTCAAACACCCAGAGAATCTTCCGCAGGTGCATTGAAAGAGCGAGAGAATATGGATCGTTGGAAAACTGATCCTTCTCGAGCGGATGTTGAATCCAGACAACGAATTTCTACTAACAGGACATCAACTGATAGGCCACCAAAATCAACAGAACCATCATCAAATGGGTTATCGGTGACAGGAGCCACACACCAAGAACAAGTTAGGCCACTTCTTAGCTTGTTGGACAAAGAGCCACCATCCGGACGCTTTTCTGGACAGCTAGAGTATGTACGTCAGTTTTCAGGATTAGAAAGACATGAAAGTGTACTCCCTCTGTTACATGCCTCTGAAAAAAAAACGAATGGTGAACTAGACTTCTTGATGGCGGAATTTGCAGGTAATAAGGCTCTATCTACTTTTTTTTTTATGAAGATGTTTTAAGACAAATAACAAATTTAAAAGAAATATAAACTTGCACTAAAATTTACTTTAAACTTCTCATCCTTTTTTTGTACAAATTATGCTTTATTTCAAAATTACTAAATTAGAAGATCCTTCAAACCTTGCTAGGAATATTCATTCTAAATAGTTACATTTGCAAAAATTGGTTATTAAGCAAAGATGTATTGGTTTCTAAATTATTGCTTTAGTTAAAGTGTTCAACAAGCTTAACCACCTTATTGCTTCTGTTTCTGTAATTGATTGAACTGGACTAAATTGTAAGCTTAACCACAGTAAGTTATTGTCAACTACGAAAGTTCACTTTATACAATTATTGCTATTTAAAGAAGTCGTTCTTTTTAATTTGTAAAATGCATATTGAGTTCTAGTTTTGCCCTATATATATAGAAATATGTATATATAAATATACACACACATACCCACAAATATATGTGTGTGCGTGTGTCCGAACTAGAGGTATTGGGCCTGACAAGTAAAGGCCCAAATCACGAATCTTAGAAAGCAAAAAAATCCAACATTTAACCTTGGCAAAAATTTTATTCAGTCTATCTATTCTAATGACAACGTGTTTATAGCCAACGTTGATTCAAAGCTTTTGCTGGTTATAAAATCTCTATTTTGTTTTATCAATTTTGTTAGGTTAACTTGTATCTTTATTTGGTTTGGTTGTCATTTGTGTTTCTTTATGAATGGCACAGTATTTGTGGTTGTGCAGATGTTTCTCAACGTGGAAGGGAAAACGGAAATCTTGACTCCAGTGCTAGAGTTTCTCATAAAGTCACACCCAAGAAATTGGGTACTTTGAGTTCCAGTGAAGGAGCTCCTTCCACATCTGGGATCGCTTCACAGACAGCATCAGGTGTCCTGTCTGGTTCAGGTGTTCTTAATGCTAGACCAGGTAGTGCTACATCGTCTGGGCTACTTTCCCACATGGTTTCATCACTGAATGCAGAAGTTGCCAGAGAATATCTGGAGAAAGTGGCAGATCTTCTGCTTGAGTTTGCACAAGCAGACACAACAGTGAAATCTTATATGTGTAGCCAAAGCTTGCTCAGTCGTCTTTTCCAGATGTTTAATAGGGTGGAGCCTCCTATTTTGTTGAAGGTGACAAAAGATTTTATTTTTTTTAGTTTAGCTTATATCCTACTGCTTTAGTCTCTGACCATCCATGTGTTGAAATTCTAGATACTGAAGTGTATTAATCATCTGTCAACTGATCCGAATTGCTTAGAAAATCTTCAGCGTGCTGAAGCAATAAAATACTTGATACCAAATCTTGAACTCAAAGAAGGGTCTCTTGTATCAGAGATACATCACGAGGTGTGTCATGCTTACCTTACTGTTATCCAAATTGAGTTATAAAGCATACTTATGCTTGTCATAATTTTTTGTACAATGCTTTCAAGTTTTATTTGCATTAAGCTCAAATAAATTTTAGCATTGGTTATGTAGTAACTGCAATTTTCTTACTTAGAAAAACTATTGGGTGCAGCGAGTACTCTGATTCTTGCACATTATGTAGCTACTTGGTGTTAGCTATCTAAAATGGGCTTGATCTCATCTTTCTTTTTTCTCTTTCTACAGGTCTTGAATGCGCTATTCAATTTATGCAAGATAAATAAGAGAAGACAAGAACAAGCAGCTGAAAATGGAATCATTCCCCATTTGATGCAATTCATCACATCCAATTCTCCCTTGAAACAGTATGCTTTGCCTCTTCTATGTGACATGGCTCATGCATCTCGCAATTCAAGGGAGCAGTTAAGGGCTCATGGTGGTTTGGATGTCTATTTGAACCTTCTCGAGGATGAGCTTTGGTCTGTGACAGCATTAGACTCTATTGCTGTTTGCTTAGCCCATGACAACGATAATAGGAAGGTTGAACAAGCATTGCTGAAAAAGGATGCAGTTCAGAAGCTTGTGAAGTTCTTCCAGTCTTGTCCAGAGCGGCATTTTGTTCACATATTGGAGCCATTCCTGAAAATTATCACGTATGGGACTCTAATTCTTTTCTCTTCATTTGGTTGTGTCCTTCAATTCTTTAACTATTAGATAGATTAGTCGTACACAGATAGGTGATTAACAAAGTTTTAGCGCACCAAAGTCCCTTTTCCTCTTTTAAAGTTGAATAGGTTTAGATTAACAGGTATTTCACCTGTCTTAGATGCATGACACAGGAAGAGTTAGGAGTAGGGACAGGGTTATGTATAGAGCTTGATGCATTAGAACCTAGGTTAATTATATTTAGTAGAATGTAATTATATGTATAATGGGCAATGGAATGTTGCTAGCCTCTTATCTTGCATTGTAAATGATAAAATAAAAGCACTATTTGTTTAACGTGCATGTCACAGACATTATACAAGGTCGGTTGAATGGATGGGCTGAATTCATCTAGCTTGCTTTACAGGTTTTACGATGCATCATGTTTCAAGAGGCTAGAGAGTCTTGAATAATTTGGATACTGGGTCATCTTAGAAAGTGAAAATGAACTAATGCAATTTTACGTAGTTCCAAGGGCTAAATCCTATAGGGTTGCCTCTCTAACTGGATAACAAGCAATGAAAACTTTAACATTGGATAGTTTGGTGTTTTGATGATCCCTGCTTACTGCAACTTCATTATTTATCATTGCTGTCACTGCTACCCTATAGGTTTATTTGTCTAATAGTGCTTATTTATTGAATGTACGTTTTAGAGTTCAATTATCTAATAATATTCCTGACACATTGATCGCTAGTCAAGTCATAACATTGTTTGATCCATATGGCGAACCTCTGGGATATAATCCCTCCCCTACATCAATAGCACAGTTGAACTCTACAACAACAAAAAAACGTCTACAATGAATGATATAAGACTTTTTTTTGTTGTTGTAGAATTCAACTCTCATTGAGGTTGGAGGCGTTAGTTTTTTCTTGTCTGTATAAAATTATTTTTTAAAGGAAGAGATCAAAAGTGAAGATATCCTCCTAGGAAAGAGAAAATCAGAAAACCAGATACACTATTTTTTATGTGATGTTTGATGCTGCTGCAGTAGGTGGAATATCATTTTGTACTTTCATATTCAAATATTCTGTCTCATTGGTACTGGAATTTTATTTAATAAGTGTGATCATATAACTGCAGAAAATCATCGAGGATTAATACCACATTGGCTGTTAATGGGTTAACGCCGTTGCTCATTGCAAGGCTAGATCATCAGGATGCTATAGCTCGTCTTAATTTGCTCAGGCTAATAAAGGTACGGGTTGATATATGATATTTTTTGTTAATACATGCCAAAATCTTTGGTGGGTAATACCACGCCCGTTTAACCAGGTTGTGCGTTGCCTGGTTAAGAGATGTCAAAATTTATATTCATCAAAACTAGAAATAAGAAAACTAAGATGAACAAACTGGCGTAGAGGATTTTACTTGTGGAACTTGAAATGCTCACATAAGTGTGGCATGACATACTTAAAATGTGTTCAATTGCATTCTTATTTTATCTAGAACTTCAGACAGTATATTGATACAATAAAATCTACTGGAGCTTTATTTGACAAATTGTTCTATCATCGACACATGCATTTAAGGATAATCGTGTGTCAATAAACATTTATTCAAATGTGAGAAAATGTCTTCCTCTCTTTGAATTCTTGATTCTTTTATCATATAAAATTAAGAGGTGATAATTTTCCTTTATAAATGTTGGGTAACAAAGGAAAACACTTATCATTTGCTCCTGGAAGATTTGTATATAGAATAGTTGATCATTCTCTGACTTGTGAATAGTGTTAGATTTTATGGTAGTTATTCATTGTACATGTTATAGTTTGTAAGAATTATTATTTATTGTATGTGTTGATTATCTCTAGTAATTGATGTGCCTATTACAAATGCTAAATGCGTGGGCTGAATAGACACATAGAAATGGAACTTGGTCTTTTCGTTTGTATGTTGATATGGATGGATAGGTATAAGTTTTTAATGGATGCCACGTACAAGTTGGTGTTTAAACGATGTATTTGCCCAGTACAGCAATAATACTTACGTAACTTACTAAAAATGTTCTTGCAGGCCGTTTATGAGCATCACCCTCAGCCCAAGAAGTTGATTGTGGAGAATGATCTACCTGAAAAGCTTCAAAACTTAATAGGGGAACGGAGAGATGGACAAGTGTTGGTAAAACAGATGGCTACCTCATTACTTAAAGCACTACACATAAATACCGTTTTGTAAAATTTAGATTTAAATGGTTATTTTCTTTTATGTATATTTATCGGTGTACATAACTTTCCCTTTTATTTGGTTTGCTTATTTTCATTCCCTGTTTGGTTGAGTGAAAAGGAAAATAGCATAGGCTGGTAGTATGTCGTTTTCATTTTTGGATAATATTAGTGGGTGGCTGATTTTGTCGGCTTCAGTGGCCAAAATGTATCTTTTTTTTGTCAAATACAGTATATATAGCTGTTATATGGATGCAAGGTGAGAAATTCTCAAGGTACTGTTCGAACTAGCCTTTGATAAACGATATCTGTATCTAATGACGTGCAATAGCGAACTGGGGTTGCAGCATATTTGAAATCACGCTTTTATGGTGCACTGTTTTTCGACATTCGTAAACGGCAACGACTTAAAGTGGCTCTTTGGTGCTGAGAGTCTATGATATAGGGTTCTTGGTTTAATCCAATAGCTGATTATGAGGCATGATAGACCTCATTTTACACTTGTTCACCTGAGCATTTGTTCTTTAACATGGTTATGAATTCAACATCATGTGTTCTAGTGTTTATGATATAATATTCAAACTTTTATTCAGTATTTAAAGAATGATGCAAATTGTATGCTTGTTAATTTGCCTTTAAAGAAAATGCTTTAGAAATCGATATCAAATTGTTCGAAATTTATTTTCATCTATACGGGTTACTTTCAAGATTGTAATGACTTCGTACAAGTAAAGAATAATAAATTTATGAAAACTGCTTCACGAATTTCAAAGTTTGATATTGTAACTAATAAATTTAGTCTGTATTAGTAAAATTTGAAATTTTCAGAGGTAGGTAACCTCAATTTGGGTGTATTATAAGCACATTCAATGTAAAAGAAATAGATAGCTTTGGGGCTAGTGAGCTGAACATACTTCCCATTTCACAGGTAACATCAACTACTCTAAAATTATCACTGGTAGCACCGATGGCCTTTACCAAATAGTGGAACCTCTATTCAGATGCAGTAGATATTATTCCTATTTATTTCATTACATCTGGAATATAAAACGATCCCGAAGGGTAAACCGAACAATTTCAATAAAATTTCTGTTAAACTTAAATCTGTTACTCGATATAGCATCAAAGCTACATGACCCTTTTTCATTTAAATTCTTCTTAACTTAGAACTAAAATTTACAGAGAAATTACTCGTGAAAGGATCCAAATCCATATGCATTGGTGCATGGCATGTTGTTTTCAATACATACGAGCGAACAGCGCATGATATTTAATTATTAAACACTTGTAAGAAAGAATATATATATTTATAGAATTGGGGAAATTACCCCTGTTAAGCATAAGATTGCACATTCCCAAGACAAAATTGAGGCTACCTACACTTCATTACAACATATTACTGAATTAGTCAAGTCAGCCCAAAATGGAGAGCTTGAAACACAACCTCCTAAACAGAACCAATTCGTACGGATAATTTGGCAAGTGATGGGAATGCAGAGGCCGTTTGAAAAGTATAACGTGAATCTATCTAATGCTTTGCTCAGAGATGAAAGTATCAAAATCCAAATGGCGATTTTGTCCTGTTACCACCTTCTCCATACATTTCGTTCCACTTCCTCAACTCTGTCATGCTTGTTGCATCATGCGCAACTGATGGACCCACCTACACATTTTAACCACACATTTCATATCTTAAAACTAATTGCGCCTCAAAGACCGACAAAAAATAGCTTCAAACAAGCAACATTGCATAGCAACACACTTCTAACATTGTCAGTTAAACTAATATATAATCTAAAAAACTAAGGCTCATGAATTACGTACTGGACCCACAAATATTTGTAATTTTTAATAAATTTAGCTCACAGTAAATACAAATAAAACTATTCTACAAATACACATTGAAAGCGCTTGAACTTCACGTAAAAATATAACAATTGAAAATGAAAAGGTAGAATAGTATATACCTTGGATTTTGACTGAACAAAGTCATCCAAATTAAGAGGCCTTAATATTGAAGTTGTACCATTACTGGCTCCCTGTGCAAACCAAATGGGATATCGAGTAAGCAGGTAAGCAAATCCAGTTAAACAACAGACAAGGAATTGGTAAAAACATTGCATCTAACAATTGAAACTTTTTCATAATGATGTCAGCTGGAAAAAAGAGAATCCATATATCAAATCAATTTGAAACCATTTGAAAATTATTTTTTTCTTGTAATTATCAAAGTACATGTATTAGAAGCATTGAATTACAGATCTGCAACCAATAGATAACATCAACAAAGATAATAACATTACGATAGAAAATATTTGTACTCGGGAAGGCAGACATGTGAAAGTTACCAGTATCATCCGTTGACAACTACACTTGTAACTTATTAAACATTAGACCAATATTAGAGTCATTGCCTTATCCAACAAGAACAAAGGGGATGAACCAACTTTACTGATCCAGAACTTTTCTAGCCTATTTTTTACCCCGATACCAAACTTCTTAGGCACATGAAATTGCCTGGTGAGATGCAGCTAAAATTACAGCAGACATTATCAACAGCTTCATAAATAAATTGTGGGAATATATAACAGCATTGAATAAAATATTGTCCTGGAGATTTTAGTTTGCAAAGCATACATATCTATTGAACAAAGTTGCAATATAGGAAAATTTTGATATTAGATATTTCTCCTTTTCCATTAGTAAATAATATTTTCCAAAAATACAAAAGTGTAAAGTACAAACATCACGGTGCAACAAATGTGCATTTTATACTCGTGCAATTTTTACAAAGGATAGTGCACAAATCACCACAATTGCTATGAAAAATCTGAGCTAGTTTCAAATTTGTGATCTCCATACCTTATTTTCTTCCTCTAAGAGTTCTTGAACGGGTCTATATGCTGCAGCAATACAGAGGTTCTGCAAATGTAAGCATGAAGCAGCATCAGAGATAAGTGACTTAAATGCTTAGATAGAAGATATTGCAGCGTATGTAAGTGTGATAATTATAATGTTAGGCCCGACTATGCTAGACTGCAAGAGGAATTTGAGAGATGGCAAATAAGGTAGCACTACCTTATTTTCCTTTTGATCCCTCACTCCTTAATGTGGTACAATATAGTGGCGCCTAACATGTAGTTTATACTCAGTTGCACTTAACAATATTTACCTTCAAATCACTGCCCGAGTATCCATCAGTCATGTTAGCAAGTTTGTCTAACTGAAATTCAGAATCCAAATTTTCTTGTGCTAGAAAGATGCTTAAAATCTTCTTTCGATTTTCAGCATCTGGTAAATCAACATATATCCTGGAAAATATAATGCCAACACAAATCTTAGTTATAAAAAAAGTCAATTTTCCCACATTTATCAAACCACTTACGTATTGTAAATCTTGACTATGAATTTAATTAAAGCTCTACACTATATATATTATGCATTTATGGAAGTATAAACATTTAACAAAATTAGTGGCATCATCATGAGTTTGGCCCGGATAGTTGACTTGACTCTTCTTGATACCATTTGAGTCAAATGAAAACTAAAACTAAATGAAAATCAGACACAACATGGGACAATCATAATTTAAAATAGTGACAATCGTTATGACCCTTCAGCCGATAAATCTAGCTTTCAAAGAGAAATCTTATAGTTTACCTTCTTGGTAACCGACGAATAACAGCATCATCAAGGTCAAATGGCCGGTTTGTTGCGCCAAGAATAAGGATTCGTTGGTTTTCTTTTGACCTCAATCCATCCCAGGCTGCCATGAATTCATTCCTCATTCTTCTAGTGGCTTCATGCTCAAAAGCACCACCTCTAGCACCAAGCAAACTGTCAACCTATACAATACAGATTCAAGTCAGAAACCAAGTGTCCAACCCGTGATAAAGATATATTTGAGGGTGCATTAAAAACGTATATTTTATTTAGACAATATGTTTTTACTTTTGAGGGCACACTCCTGGAAAGTGGAAACTAATGTTTCGCATTGAATAAAAAGGAGTAATAAGGATTTACACTTCAGCCTTTTTTGAACAAAAAACCAAAAGGACAAAAATCATAAGACTGAAATCTGAATTTCGTACTCATCTCAGAAAATATCTAGATTCTCTTATGCATTGAGTAGTCTTATAAATGTGACATTAAAAGAAGTGCAAATTTGTGTGTAATGCATTTTCTCTTTCCATTTTAACTAATCAATTTCAAGAGCACAGACATGCCAAAGAGAAGGGACACGATTAGTCCAAGAAAGTCCATTCTAAATTGTTATTGAACTTCTTAGATTAGAACCTTTTTCAGTTACATTGAAAAATTTGATAACAACCAAAAATCAAATTATATAAGAAAAAATAGATTATTTTTTTTTAATACCATGAAAGTTTTCAAAAGCAAAATAATGACAGGTTTGGCATTCAAACACTCACTTCATCAACAAATATAATAACAGGAGCAAGCTTGCTGGCAAATGAGAAAAGCGCTTTGGTTAGTTTTTCAGCATCTCCAAACCACTGTATCAGGAAAAAAACAAATATATATATAAGATATCACATGCAGAAGAAGAAGCTAATATACCTTTAAATAACTGAAACAATACATAAGAAAATAAATGGGAAAGAAACTTCAAAGGAACCTTGATTTTGGAAAGATGTTTAATTACTCATTTATTCCCTGTAGTTGTACAAACTTTACCTTTTGATCTTATACCTTAAAAATCATAAGTGTTAGTCTCTACATATACCATTTCAATCTCTTTTATTCCACATATATATAACTTTTAATCACTTGTATTTCCTACCGTCTAAACTCATAGAGACTAAGAATAAAAATAGTTTTTGTATTACAACTAAAAGGAGTGACTTTTAAGAACAGAGACTAAAACGTAAAGTTTGTTCAACTATAAGGGATTAGATGAGTTATATTGCGTTGGAAAAACTAGTGTATAGACCCATTGCTTACATAATACTGTTTACCTATCGTCCAATCCATGGTTCTTGCACTTTAGATTCCCTTGGTGCGTTTTCTTGCATGTTCTTTCTTTATGTTTCTAACCTCCTCTCTTAGTTATTAGATATTTCTTCTACACAACTCTATTTGGAAGTCTAAAACTCCCTCTAATTTTTCCTTTTGGAGAGAGATTTAGGATTGATACAAATTGTTGAGATTTTATGAGATAAAGGCCAAAGTTGTGTTAGAATATTTGATTGATATCATTGTAATTGTTTCCTTTCACTCTCTTTGGGGTTTAGGGTAGCAAGCTAGATGCATATAAAATTTTCAGACAAACCACCAATTTTTTTATGTTTTAGTTGCAAGAGACTTATCAACCGAAAGAGGAAAATGTGCAAGAACCAAAATTACCTTTGATGTAAGGGTCGAACCAGTTATGCTGATAAAATTTGCACCAGCTTCAGTTGCAAGTGCCTTCGCCAGAAGGGTCTTACCAGTGCCAGGAGGACCAAAAAGTAAAATTCCTTTACAGGGCTGTAAAAAGTTTCTTCAAATTAATTTTACACAGAAAAGTGAACAAAAGGTAATTTGGTTACAGTGGAAAATGCATAAAAAAATACAAAATCATTACCCGTAACAGATTTCCTCGAGAGAAAAGCTCTGGCCTTCTCATTGGAAGAATTACGAGTTCATTAAGTGCCTTTTTCACATCTTCAAGAGCACCTACGTCATCAAACTTTACCCCTATTTCACCAGGAGGTACTACAGATGAAATGAAATTGCTCTCAAACTCATCCTTCGCAAGGTTCTGTTACAATATCCAAATGAACAAAATCAACACAAGATAAAACATGCCCTTAATTTAAAATTGTTAAGGCGTACACGTTTGGGAAAATGTACCCTTTGTGAGGGAATGTTTATATGTTAAGTGCACTAAGCCATTAGTATAGTGTTATACAACCTAGTCCAGACCACAACATTAATCACATGCATATAGTAATATTTTAATCATCAACGAAGATCACTTAGAGTAATACTAAAAAAACCACATACCTTGAGGCTTTGAGAAGACTTCCGTGACATTGTTTCCTGGTTCATCAATCTTGAGACTGCAATTTCAAGACTTCACAAAAAGAACAAGTGAACCTTAAAATTCTACCCAATCAAATATTATAGAACAAAAGCATTTATATGAATACCTTTCACGAGGTAGGCACAATCTTTCTCCTTTAACAGAAGGAAGCAAGCATGACGACAAGTAGTGATTTTTTGCCCAGCCTACTACTTTCTCAGCTTCTGAAAACGAAAGCACATGATGCATACCATGACATGTTAACACATTATATTTCGATGATGGTAAATCTAACGATTACCAGGTGCCATTGGGACATTTGTTAAAGATTTGGAGATGGAAAGTATTAGATGAAAAATAAAGCCTTTTAAGTTCCCAATAAATTAAACACGTTTTTCTTTTGCTTAACAAGGCACCTGTTAGCAAGATCATTTGATAATGTAAGTTCTAAATTTGCATCTAGTACTTTTATTGAAAAAAAAAATCAAAAAAGCAAAAACTAATCTCAACATCAACATGGTTTGAACATGTTAAGAGTGCAACCTATATTACAGCAACAATGTTTTTCCAAGGTTTTCACTGACAGTATTGTAACGGAATTCAAGGCTTGATTCAGCTTATCCAAACTGTCCCCCCATCCCCTGACCCTCAATTTTTAGAGAAAAGAAACTCTCCATTCTTCCACTGCCATGCTTTTAAAGTAATAAATGTTACTTCCGTTTTATTTATTTTTCTAATAGCTAATGAAATGAAAGAAATAGAGAGGATCATTTCCCCATTCTTTTGGGGGATAATTTGTGCTCCAACCTTTCACCCTCTGGCTTTGTAATAAAAGAATTGTTTAAAAAATAAAAGAACACACGTTGTACACTGGAAACTATCAGGAGAATATTAGGATTAAAAGAGATAAAAATATATAATACATGATAAAAACAACAACAGAACAGAATAAACTAGCAATTTTCTATTGCCCTATTTTTTAATCATTATTAACCAACCAATTAAATGCATTACTAACTCTTAAATCAAGTAGGGCGTAAACAAGTACAGGAGTTGTCATTACTCACTTTCAGATTTGTGTTCCAAAAAGGGAAAAACATATGGATGACTCAAATCATGTCAATCAGAAAAGGGAAACACATAAGGATGAAGGCAAGATACAAATAAAATGGTTGATGAAGAAAAGATTAGAATATATAAGAGAATGAGTGGAACTTACTGAGCTTTGTCAAAACGACGCCATCAGTATTTAAATGTAAGAGGTCCATGCATGATAGCTGATGTTCTTCGAGAACCTGCAACATGAAAATGCAGTTATAAATTATTGACATTGATGGTGTAAAATGCATCACTACTTTATTTGACTCACTTATTTAATGCATGTTTGGCTATTTCAATGTGTAGTTTCCATTATTTGCAAACTCAGATAACTAATAACTTAGAATTATTACATGTTTTAATGCATGTTTATGACACTTGTGGACAAGTCGTGTGTATCTATTTATAATTTAGAATTATTACATTGAACACTGTATATAATACTATGAAGTTGTTTTTAATTATCTCCAAATCTTATGATTCAACAAAAATTATGATTCATGATTCAAAATTAGCTTTGTAAATCAATGGTTTGAATCTCTATTTGATATCCTTATATTATATGGATCATCAATGATCAATCAGAATAGGATAACAATAAATGCTTCAGAAACCAGAGAATTACCTTCCGTAGTACATTCAAATTACTACGTGAAGTCACAATTTTCTTATCTTCCTCGAGTTGTTTCTTGAATGTTGCCAGCTGATTCTCATCCTGCAAAATGTCATACAGACTTTCAGATTAAAAAATGACATTCAAAAAGAAAATAATATATTTGCAGAACAGAAAACAAATTAACTGTCAAACTACTAGAATTATATTCATTCATAATCATCAACAGAAACCTTCAGAGATCCATGTAACCAATCAACAACAGTGAAACCAAGAAAGCATTTCTGCTTTTGTCTTCATGAAGAACTATAAGATTTCCCATGTATTTTGAGATAGATATATTTACTAATTCTTAGAAGTAAAGGGAGAGGGGTGGGAG
>Ga0123340_1000237_pt1 | contig 31528 bp, 19 predicted proteins | sample SirMexnodulemix_FD_89961 | JGI IMG/M metagenome (GOLD analysis project Ga0123340, IMG submission 89961) | Root nodule microbial communities of legume samples collected from Mexico - Siratro Mexico nodule mix | ecosystem: Host-associated > Plants > Roots > Nodule | place: Mexico: Nepantla...
AAAAATATATATATATATATAAATATATATATATATATATATATAATTAAAAACATTATTTTAATGTTGAGCAAATGGAAGTTGATTATGACATAGATTAGAACACCTGTGTAAATATGTTCAGAATAAGATCGCAAGCAGTGGAATGATTTCCCATCCCAGAGTCTCCCAAATGTCTTTGTTGCCGTCATGGAAAAATTGAACAGCATAAGTGTTAACAGCACCGAAACCCTCTCCCTGAGAAATTAAAAAAGTAATAATAAAATTAATATCAACAAGGAAAGCAAAATACTCAAACAAAAACTATAGAAAGTATTCAACAGCATTGACCTCATACGAGATACTTACTTCTGTGTGAGCTTTTCTTCCATTTTAAGTGCAGTTAATATGTTACTAACCGCCCAGCCTGTTTGAGTAGCCAAATTGCACCGAGCTATACAAATTTTTGTAGCAGTAAGTATCCTTGATATGATATTATTGTCCGTAACATTTGAAAAGAGAACACAAAATTCAGGAAGTATGTTGTTTAAAGATCTAATTCCACCCTCCACCGGAAAAGCAGTCCTTGAATTTTCTGTGGTGTGCATATGTGAATAACAAGAAACTCCACAACCATCATATTTTTGTGCACTAGAAATGAATTCAACATTAATTACTTCAGAGAGGTCTGTTCTTGAACTCAACACGTTCTCTGGGAGTGATTTATGTAGAGAGGGAATCATCAAATTATCCTCTTCAAATATTTCATGCAATTCAATGTCAGGAAGAGATGGAGACAAGGGAAAATCCATTGCTTTTCTATAGCAGTCCTCACTGAAAGCATTATCTAATTCTAATAATTTCATATAACTTTCATCAGGCACTTTATCAAAATTAATTATGGAATCGAAATTATTTGCAACATCACATAGTCTCTCCCCACCTGCTTGAGTGGTTTCTAAAGGACGTGGAGGAGGGCAGGAAGTGTGTCTACAGACATTTGCATCATCATAGACCACACTGTTGGTCTCTGCCGTTGCTTTTTTCTCATCCCTGTTAATCCAAGATATCATGTCCACTTTTTCCCTCTGAGATTTCTTTCTCCTCTTGAGGACCCTTTTATTCTCTTCCTGTAAATTATTAGGATTATGATGCCCCTCTTTTCCTCCTAAGCATTTGCCAAGTTTTCTATACAACAAATCATGAAAATCAGAGAGTTTCTCAGAAGACAAATTTGCAATATATTCAACTGCATCATGCATTCTTTTCCTCTTCCTGTGGTGCACATCAATAGATTTATCAGATGGGTTGCACATGTTTTGTTTAGCATTAAAGATCTCCTGAGTCAATTGTGCTGAAGCAGTAACTGGAAAAATGCTTGCATCCTGTGAGCCCATCAACTGTCCATCAGAAAAAGATTCTGTACTGGAATTTACAGCAGAACTCTGTAACTTTGTTCGGTTGGATCCTCTAACAAGAGGCTCCAATTTAGAACCAATACCTGTGATAGACTCAGAGCAATTTCCACCAGGAGTGAGTCGTGGAGTGCTATTCTGCATGTTCTTCCTTAATGGATCACTTGCATCCATTGTTGTGCAGCAAGGCTCCGGAACCTCATTATCAAATTGGCTAAGAATCTCAGACAGATTTAGCTTGCCAATTTGTCTAATGACATTTGAATTCTGCATTTCTAGTATATTCTCATACTGCAAAAGTGATCATCCAACAAAGATAAAAAATAGTTACGTCATGCATATACAACAAAAACATGAAATAAAGAGAGCAAAAAAGAAATTTAAAACAAATCCCTAATTATATGAAGTCAGACATGTAACCAAGTAACATCCATAACTACTAAACAATTATTTAGTTCTGATATATAATATATCAACCCAAATAATTATGTATTGCTTTCAGAGGATACCGAAAACCCCCATTTCCCAAAGTTAACTAATCTTTTAGTGCTACTGTTATATGATCATAAAACCAAAAATTGCAATAATTTAGGGGACAACAACCAATAAGTTCATTAGTACACTTTAATCTGCATATGAGAGTAATCCAGGATGAGATCATTAGCTTCAGAAGTGGTCATGATTTCAACCGGGAGATGAGATAAAAAATGGCAAAATAACAAAAATACTCAAACATCATACATAACCAAAAACAATGTCAGTGAAACTAACCTTTGTTTGGTCACCCTTACTTCCAGCAACAGGTGAAAAGGTTGCATCAAGCATATCAATGCGATGTAGAAATTGAGTGAAATGAATCTTTAGACGACCTAATTCGTTCTGTAAAATGCCATATCGACTTGCTTCTAACTTATATTTTTGCCTGGTATGCTTTGCTCGTAGCTTTTCCAGCTTGAGTTTATTTTTCAAAAGCTTCATTTTTGTACTTTCAGCTTTAACCTTGTCAGCAGCCATATCAACAGGCTTTGTCAAGGATGAGAGTTCATGGATCTTCTGTTTGAAATCCTCAATTGTCCGCTTATCCTCTTCTAACTGCTGAGACATCTGATCAGCAAGACATTTCTCTTTCATGAACTTGTTCAAGTTATCCTCAGCAAGTGCCTTCTGCTCCTCTAGTTTAACCATCTCTGCATCTGCACGCCTTTTTTCCTTATCAACCTTTTGTTTTTCTACCTCTAACATTTCATTTGCTCTTGCCATCGCTGAATCAGCCTTTCTTTTTTCTGCTAATAGTTGGCTCTTATCAGCTTCAAACTTTTTGGTTGCCTCTTTAAACATAGATATCTCAGACACCAACTTTGTTTTTGCTTCATTAACCTGTTTCTCCAATTGACCAATTTGAACCCTATACTTCTCCGCCTCAACTCTGGCAATCTCCCCCTTTTCAGAAGCCTTCTTCTTCTCTTCTTCTAGTAACTTGCAAGCCGCAGAAGCTTTCTTCCTCTCAGAATTAGCCCTTCTCTTCTTCTCCTCTAGAAGCTCCTTCAATCTACAGATTTCTTTTTCCTTTTCAGCAACCTTATTTTTCTCTTCTTCAAGTAGCTTGCAAAGTTCATTGTCTTTCTTCATCTCAGAATCAGCCCTTCTCTTCTTCTCCTCTAGAAGCTCCCTCAATCTACCTATTTCCTTTTCCATTTCAGCAACCTTATTCTTTTCTTCTCCAAGTAACTTGCCAACTTCATTGTCTTTCTTCCTCGCAGAATCATCCCTTCTTTTCTTCTCCTCTAGAAGTTCACTCAATCTACCTATTTCCTTTTCCATTTCAGAAACCTTATTCTTTTCTTCTCCAAGTAACTTGCAAACTTCATTGTCTTTCTTCCTCGCAGAATCATCCCTTCTCTTCTCTGCCTCTATAAGCTCCTTCAATCTACTAATCTCCTTTTCCCTTTCAGCAACCTTATTCTTCTCTTCTCCAAGTAACTTGCAAACTTCATTGTCTTTCTTCCTCTCAGAATCATCCCTTCTCTTCTCTGCCTCTATAAGCTCCTTCAATCTACTAATCTCCCTTTCCTTTTCAAAAACCTTATTCTTCTCTTCTTCAAGTAACTTGCAAACTTCATTGTCTTTCTTCCTCTCAGAATCATCCCTTCTCTTCTCTGCCTCTATAAGCTCTTTCAACCTACTAATCTCCTTTTCCTTTTCAAAAACCATATTCTTCTCTTCTTCAAGTAACTTGCAAACTTCATTGTCTTTCTTCCTCTCAGACTCATCCCTTCTCTTCTCTGCCTCGATAAACTCCTTCAATCTACTAATCTCCTTTTCCTTTTCAAAAACCTTATTCTTCTCTTCTCCAAGTAACTTCCGTAATTCAGCATCTTTATTCCTCTCAGAATCATCCCTCCTCTTTCCTGTCTCTATAAGCTCCTTCAGTCTACTTATTTCATTTTCCTTTTCAGCAGCCTTCTTTTTCTCTTCTCCTACCAACTTGCACGCTTCAGCAGCTTTCTTACTCTCTGAATTAACCCTCCTCTTCTCCACATCTAAAAGCCCTTTCAACCTACCGATTTCCTTTTCCTTTTCAGCAGCCTTATTCTTTTCATCTTCTAGCAATTTGCAAGCTTCGGCAGCTTTCTCCCTCTCAGAATCAGCCCTTCCCTTCTCCACCTCTAGCAGCTCCTTCAATCTACCAATTTCCTTTTCCCTATCAGCTTGTAAGGTCCCATTCTCATCCCCACCGCCCCCGCATCCCTGATGTGTTTTGGGAGTATCAATTTGTGGCTCAAAGCTCGAAGTTTCACTCCCTAGGGGTACCCTAGCAGCATTAAATTCCCCCAATTTATCCCCTCTTTCCACTTTGACCCCACATGCTGCAGAGAATAACATAACATACATTACTAGCTTGTTCAACATTCCCTCAAATAAACTAAACTGATAGCATATGCATACTACGAACATAACTACATGATTTCTGATACCCCAAATCTTAGAAATATAACATATTACTTACCGTTGGTGCTGCGGGACTGGATTTCGTTGATTTTGATTTCTAGAACCTTCACGGCTTGTCGCAGAGCATTGCGCGATTCTTGCACCTTCGAGTATTTCTTCTTCCACTGCGTATAAAGAAAGAAGATATACGGTTAAAATCGAAAGTGTAGCGAACAAAAAAAAAAGAGCATGTGTGAGAAGGAAGAGGTAGTACGTGGTCACAACAGGGATTTGTGGAATCAGATTTCAGTGTCATCTTCGCAATGCGGTAAGATGAAATGAACGACACTAAGAGCCGGTGACCGTGGTGACGGTGGATGTGGCGGTGAAGTAAACCCTAAACCCCATAGCCGAGACTGTTACTCTGCTTCAATATTGAATCTGTAGAGTTGAATTCCCCCTTATTAATGTGAATTTTTGGGTTGCAATTAAAAATACAAGAAAAAACAAATAATAGAAAAATTTCCATTTAAATCTTAATGTCATTGGATAAAAAAGTGGATAAAAAATATATTCTAGAAAATAAATTACAAAATCGAATAAATTTTATTCTTCTTTTATATTGAATAGGTCATACTATTTTGTAAATCTAATCAAATTTGCTTAATTTTAATTTATTTTGTAAAAATATTAACAGTAAACACTAAATCCTAAAAATATTATCATAATAATATTATAACAACTCACACGAGATGATTAAATGATTATTGTTAATAGACATTTATAATCTTTGTTAACGAGGATAAAATAAAATGTTTTTTTTTAAAGAAATTGGATCGTGGGATGTGAAATTTTTTCCTGATAATATTTTTTATAAAAGATTTTTTATTATAAAAATATTTTTTTAAGAGATTTTTTTATGAAAAACATATTTAGTAAGAGATTTTTGTAATATAAAAAATATTTTCTATAAGAAAATTTTGTATTATAAAAAATATTTTCAGTAAAAGATTTTTTTATTATCATAAAAAAAGTTTTGTATTATTGAAACGGAAATATTTTTTTTAAGCATACGATTTCCCATCCTATCCTCGTAGTCTCCTATGATTCACTTATCTCAAAATGCTGCCAACCGTCACCGGAAAATGCAATTGCAACAATTTTACCTTTTCCATGAGAAGGGCAAGCGTGCAGGAAGCAATTGGAGGGTGCAGGAAGCAATTGCCTTATCGTTATCATATCAGCCCACACTACTGATTATAAATGTATTTATAATAACTCATATTTTTTTCAATTAACTGAACTATTATCTAATTATTATATTAGCTGTATATTTTAAAATTTATTTGGTGAAATTTGTTGTGACTAAATAAGAAATCATATTGATAATATAATTATGAAATTAGATTGATTCTTGGTTGAGAAGTTTGAGAGATTCATGGCGATGCAACCTTAACATTAGCATGCTTGTACGATGTTGCTGCTTCTGCTTTCCATTGAAGAGGAAGGTGTTGCTGTCACTGTCACCACTCTCCAACCTCTTCTCTTCTGCGGCTTCTTCTTCTTCTGCGGCTTCTTCAACTGCAGCCATCAGAATCAGACCTTCAATCTTGAAACAATGCAAGTCGTTAAGCCATGCCAAAGGGTGGCATCAGCAGAGCATCGTGCAGGGCCTTCAGCATTTGCTCACGGACCTAATCGGCACATACATGGCCTGCAATTCCGCTGTCACCGCCATTCAGCTTCTAGAGCGCCTCCCTCCATCACCATCTTCCGTTTTCTGGTGGAACCAACTCATAAGGCGTGCCCTTCATCTGGGAACTACTCGCCAAGTTTTTGCTCTCTTCCGTCGGATGAAGTCTCTGGGGTGGACCCCTGACCACTATACCTTCCCTTTTGTCTTCAAAGCTTGCCCCTTTCTCTCCCTGGGTGCTTCCCTCCATGCTATTGTGGAACGATCTGGCTATGCTTCCAATGTGTTCGTTTGCAATGGGTTGGTCTCCATGTATGGGAAGTGTGGGGCCCTCAGCCACGCACACCGTGTGTTTGATGATTTGTGTCAGCGGGGTATTCAGGACTTGGTGTCCTGGAATTCTATTGTGTCTGCTTATATGGGGGTCTCTGATGCAAAGACTGCACTTTTATTGTTTCGGAAAATGACTAGACTGAATTTGATGTCGCCGGATGTGATCAGCCTCGTTAACATACTTCCTGCTTGTGCTTCCCTGGCTGCCTTGCTGCATGGCAGAGAGGTTCATGGGTTTGCTATCAGAAGCGGGTTGGTGGGTGATGTTTTTGTGGGAAATGCTGTGGTTGATATGTATGCTAAGTGTGGGGAGGTGGAGGCGGCCAATAAGGTTTTCCAGAGGATGGCGTTTAAAGATGTTGTTTCTTGGAACGCCATGGTGACTGGCTATTCTCAAGCTGGCAGATTGGAACATGCTCTTTCTTTGTTTGAGAAGATGAGGGAGGAAGACATTGAGCTAGATGTTGTGACTTGGACAGCTGTTATCACAGGATATGCGCAGCGAGGACAGGGTTGTGAAGCTTTGGATGTGTTTAGACAGATGTGCAGTTGTGGTTCTCGTCCAAATGTGGTCACTCTTGTCTCGTTACTTTCAGCTTGTGCCTCTGTTGGAATATTGCTCCATGGGAAAGAAACTCATTGTTTTGCCATCAAATCTATTCTCAGCTTAGATGGACCTGATCCTGGGGATGATGATTTGAAGGTGATTAATGGTCTAATTGACATGTATGCTAAATGCCAAAGCACAGAGGTGGCTAGAAAAATGTTTGATTCAGTGCCTTCAAAAGATAGAGATGTGGTTACCTGGACAGTGATGATTGGTGGGTATGCCCAACATGGTGATGCCAATCATGCTCTACAACTTTTCTCCGAAATGTTTTATGAGTATATAAAGCCTAATGATTTCACTTTATCATGTGCCCTTGTGGCCTGTGCTCGTTTGGCAGCATTGAGGTTTGGAAGGCAAATCCATGCTTATGTGTTGCGCAATTGCTATGGTTCTGTTATGCTGTTTGTGGCAAATTGTCTTATAGACATGTATTCCAAATGTGGAGATGTGGATACCGCTCAGATTGTTTTTGACAACATGCCACATAAAAATGCTGTCTCTTGGACCTCTTTAATGACTGGATACGGCATGCATGGACGTGGTGAAGATGCTGTCCAGGTTTTTGATGAGATGAGGAAAGTGTCTCTAGTGCCTGATGGCATAACCTTTCTTGTTTTGCTTTATGCATGTAGTCATTCGGGAATGGTGGATCAGGGTATTGACTTCTTTAGTAGAATGAGGAAGGAATTTGGGGTAGATCCTGGACCAGAGCATTATGCTTGCATGGTTGATCTCTGGGGTCGTGCTGGTCGGTTAGGAGAAGCTATGAAGCTCATTGATGAAATGCCTATGGAACCAACCCCAGTAGTGTGGGTGGCCTTGCTCAGTGCTTGTCGGTTACATTCAAATGTGGAACTTGGGGAACTTGCAGCAAAGCGTTTGTTAGAATTGGAATCAGGGAATGATGGGTCATACACATTGCTTTCAAACATATACGCCAATGCCAGTCGCTGGAAAGACGTAGCTAGGATTAGATATATGATGAAACATAGTGGAATCAAGAAAAGACCTGGTTGCAGCTGGGTGCAAGGAAGGAAAGGTGTTGCAACCTTTTTTGTGGGAGACAGATCTCACCCACAGTCTCAACAGATATATGAAACACTTGCAGACTTGATTCACCGTATTAAAGCCATTGGGTATGTTCCTCAGACAAGTTTTGCTCTCCATGATGTTGATGATGAAGAAAAGGGTGACCTGCTTTCTGAACATAGTGAGAAGTTGGCTCTTGCCTATGCCATTCTAACATTGCCACCAGCAGCACCCATTAGAATAACCAAGAACTTACGTATCTGTGGTGATTGCCACACTGCCATAACCTACATATCCAAGATTATTGAAAATGAGATCATCCTGAGAGATTCAAGTCGCTTCCATCATTTCAGAAACGGATCCTGCTCATGTAAAGGCTACTGGTGACAATGGAATCAACTCATTCCATTTTATTTGTGACATTTTTGCTACGAGAGAGGTAATTATAGATGTACAATGGTCTTTTGTGTGATTAGAAGGAAACTGTTAGAATCAACCTCACAGTAGAAAATTTAGTAATTTATATGAATTCTTACATTCTAATTTTATCGTCGCCATTACACACGAAAATCTTTGTATTTAGATCTTCTTTCTTAGATAATAACCGCAGCCTTTGTGATTAGGATTTATTGTTTAATACCATATATCAGGGTTGTGTATTGAGATGGAAAATTTGATGTAAAGTGAAATTTTAAAAATATTAATCAAAGAAACTAATTTTGCTATAAGGAATATGAAATTCTAGAAAAATTGATATAAAGAGATAGAGAGAAATTAAAATATATAGAATAAATGGAGAAACACAAAATCAGAACTGATTTCTGTAGTGTAAATGCAGTTTGTAAGATTATTTTCATTCCAATAAATATTGCAACTCATTGTCTGGAATTGATAGTGCGTATATTAACGCGAGAAATTATGGATTTTGTATGTTTTTAAGGGGACATACCCTCTTAAAAGTGACCAGTCTATCATTATAATGTGTGTTCCATGGAAAGACTTGTGGGTGAGTTGAAAGACAAGCCTTAAAGGTCTGTGTTGAAACAAATAAGAAAATTGAAGCACGTGAAAAAGGGGAAAATATAAAAGTTAAAATAAATACTCGAACTAAGAAACTATGCGTAAGGTCTTCTTAAAGGAGAAACTATAATTACGTTAAAATCAACATTTTTATCAGAAGTATAGTAAATTATTGATTAATCTATGCCTGAAATGCAAAAATACTGCAATTTAAATTTGACAACTCCAAAAAAAATTCATTTGAAATGTCCTTTAATACAATAATAAATATTACTAATGAAATTATTTGTTCATAAGAAATATTTTATTAAAAAATTGTTATTTTTATCTTTTAGACGTCAAGTTGACGAAAACTTGTCAAAATGGAGCAACAACTAAACTCCCAAATTTCGATTGCAAGAACTAAATAAGAGATAACAATTAATTAATAATTTCTATAAACAACTTTTCAGAATAAGAATGCTGGACCTATCTATACATAAGGAATTTGTAACAAAAAATCCTGCCACGACAATTTTCAACTAACATTCCTTACATAGGAGAATGCCCTAGTAGTGAAAAGACCCCGTTGACACCATGCCATTTCTTCTGGAACTTCTCAACTCTTGTTGACTAACACAATTGCCAGAGGTAGAAAGTTTGTGACCTGGGGCAGAAGGAGAAGGACTAACACTGTTGCCAATTTGCTGCTCTTCCAGTGGAGACAGTATTTTTATGTACCACACATTGTTCACAAAACCCCTGCAAAATTATCAAATGTAAATGATTCGGTGCAGAATCAGGAATCACCTAAATCTAAATTGAATTACTAAACCTTTAGTCAGGAATCAGCTCATTCATTGGTTAAATGTTGATCGAAGTGAAAACATTTAAGTAACAATTTAAGCAATTTTTGTGAGCCAATCATTCGTTGGTTTTGCTATAAACAACTGTCGAACATGATATGGATAAGGATCTTCAGGAGGGGTGGAAGAGCCAGAGAGGATAATTTGTATATGATTAAGGACTATGCACTCAACCCTTGTAATGATTCTTAACACAGCTTTCATATTGTGCATGCAAAACAAAAAATTAGACCGACCAAGGTTGACTAAAATTTAAAAGTTACAACAGGTAATGCTACGTTGAAGACTAGAAACAAATTTGACCAAACAAGCAAAGAACAACTAAATAAGGATGTGACGGTATGCAATAATACAGAAGTAGAAATAGCACAGCCACCTTATTCATATCATAATGTAATTAAATCACTGCTTCGAAACCTATGCCCTGCTTCCAATGCTACTCCAATTAATGTTTTGCATGATAAAAAGAAAGTTCACTGATTTGAGTATATCAAATATGCAAGACTATCAGACTGTTATCCTTTACCAGTAATTATGTGCAACAGCATAAAGTGGACATAAAAATGTAGACACAGGGACCACAAATAAATTATATAAAAAAAAACTCACTCAAACAAACCTTGAAATATGAGCAAATTTCTATTCATTATCATGAACATCTCTAGCTATTAGTTCTTGAGAAGGAGGCTGCCGTGAGTAATCCTGAGAAACAAATTCAAGAAACATATAACAGACAATATCACTATGTGAATATGACTTACAAGAGGAGGGGAAGACTTTTCAGCTGCTCTTCGAGGAAAAGAAAATCCTCCATGAGTGCTGCTGGTATTGCTTGCTGGGATTGCTTAATTCAGCGGGCAGAAGACACACCACCCTCTTGCTCTTGCTACAAAATAAATAATGCCAAGACATGATACAAAAATTAAAAATAAAAATAGAACAAGGTGGTAAATAATAGAAAAGTACAGGACTTAGAGGTTGCAATCATTTGCACATATACTTCTCCTGCTTCAGCATCAAGATGCATGTTTTAAAGGTTCAGAGTGCAAGCCCATAAAAATGTTTCAGATGCAGATTTAAACTTAAGTTCTGAACTATTTGTTTTATCCTTACGTGCATGGTCACATTCTGAAGCTAACAGATAAGTTGCCGTGGCAAGTTAGGGTAATTAGGAATATGTGCATCTACTTCCCTGTTGGTTGAGGCGGCAACCTGTAAAATCAGCATCTACATTTGTCAAATGACTAAAAAAACAAATGTAAATAACGAGAAGCAATCAGTTATTTGGAAATTTTAATTGCAACATTAGTTTAGAAAAAACAACCATCAACCTGTATGACTTGTATTTTAATTTCCATGTTACAAATCAAAATACAATGATGTGAAAATTAGCAGCTATCTTTCTCTCTTGTTTGTAAAGGACTTGAGTATGTGGATGAGCATCATTACTCCTCATTCTTCAAATGTACTTCTGAATGTAAAATTTGGCTTGAAGACTCAAGTGTACTACTCATTCTCTCTTGGTAGGTTAGCATTGTGAAATTCAGTATCACAACAATAGGTATCTACTGGAAGCTCCAAATATCTTGGCGAGTTAGAACTAAGCAGAGGGTCATGAATGATCACTTTTCGAAGATATTATCTTCTAATCAACAGCTGGTAACCTGGCCCCTCGATGAAGAGAATTCACATTTGGGAGCCTTTTCTTGAGTATCTTTTTATCTCTAATACCATCATATAGTAGTTCGTAAGTGTGATAAGTTATGTGACCCTTTTTCAACAAATCTTCTACAAGAATCTTAGGAGCTGCTACCACCTTTTTATCAGCTTCAAAAATTGTATTTACAGTCTCTGGAATGATGCCCTTTCGTATCATACAGTGGATGATACTAACTGCTTCTGGAACCTTGTCCTTTGCACACAGACAATTTAAAACCCGTCCAAATGTTGTCATTGATGGTGTAAACCCCTTTTCAATATTTTCCAAAAGAAAATTGAATCCTTGGGAAATATTTCCTATTTTGCAAAAGCCATCTATGACAACCCGATAAGTATAGTTGTCTGGGTCACAGCCATTGCCTTTCATCTTAGAGAAGAGCTTCATGGCCATATTCATATTGAGTTGTTCAGAAAATGCACTGATTATGATGTTATATGTTGCTGTTGTATGACAAACATCATATTGTTTTTCCATCCTTCTAAATAACTGGTAAGCACCATCAAGATCCCCAATCTTACAGAACCCAGTGATCAATGTTCCAAAACTAACAACATCAGGTTTCAAACCCTTGCTTTTCATTTCCCCAAGCAAATCTACAGCTTCAATAACTTTCTTAGCTTTACAAAGGCTCTCTATAATAATGTTGTACGTAACTATGTTTGGAGCACATCCCTTCTCCTCCATTGCCTTGAAAATCTCCATTACTTCTTCAGATTTTGCAGCCTTGCAAAGCCCATTCAGCAAAGTGTTGTATGTGATAACATCGGGAGTCATGCCCAGACTCCACATTCTATTTACTACCTCAGTTGCATTGTCTAACTTCATCTGTTTACAATAGCCATCAATCAAAGTATTATAGGTAAATATGTCCGGTACGCACCCTTTGGCAATAGCATCATCTATAAGATGATTAGCATCAGACACACAACCCATTTTGCACAAGCCATTTATAACTAAATTATAAGTCCATATATTGGGTTGACAACCATTTTCAGCCATCTCATTCATCAATTGCAAGGCTGGCAAAATAAGACCCTGCTGAGACAACCCTTTAATCAAGGTATTGTATACAACAATGCTCGGCCTCAAACCCTTTCGCAGTCCATCCTTAAAGACCGCCATGGCTTGATCAGGGTCACTATCCCGGCAAAATCCATTAATTAAGGAACAATAAGTAAACTCATCAGGTTTAAAACCCTTAAAAATTGCATCCTTCAGTACCCTATTTGCACATTGCACCGTCCCCTTCTTGCAGTATCCATCAATAATACTATTATACGTAAAACCATCAGGCTCCAATCCATCATTCACCATTTTCCGCAAGTAATCCTCAGCCTCAACAACGCACGAATTCCTACACAGACCACATATCAATATATTATAAGTGACGACATCAAGACTCAATCCCTCCCTCAACACACTATCCAACAACCCAACAGCACGGTCAACAGCCCCTTCCCTACAAAGCCCTTGAACAAAAATATTAAAGGTGAACAAATTGGGACAAACCCCCCTCTTCAAAACCTTGCCGAGAAGCTTCTCACTTTCAGAAACAAGACCCTTTTTGCAAAGCACATGCACAAGCTTATTAAACGTGACAACATCGGGACACAAACACCGCTGAAGCATTTCATCGAACAGAACACGCGCATGACCATGGTCACCAGAATCATACAGCCCAGCAACGACAGTGCAATAGGCAACAGCATTGGACTCACACCCAAGCTCAGGCATGTTACGAAGGAGTCTGAGAGCAGCGTGAGGCCTGGAAGTTCTGCAGAAGGACTTGATCCTCACGGTGTAGGTGTACACATCAGATTCCACCCCTCTGTCTCTCATCCTCATGTACACTTTGTGGGCTTGGTCATGGTAGCCGTACTCGACCAGAATGTTCATGATGGAGTTGTAGGAGTGAACGGAGGGGTCGCAGCCGTAGAAGTCCATCCGTTCGAAGATGTCCACGGCTTCCTGAACCTTCCCCTTCCTACCGTAGTTTTTCATGGCCTCGATGTACGCGCCTTCCAGAAGCGCGTTGTCCACGCACTCTCTCATCTCCGAAAGCACCTTCTCCATCTCCTCGAACTCGCCGTGATGGCCCAGCTTCTGGACCATGCACTTGTACGTCAGCAGCGTGTGCTTGAAGCCGGACTCGCTTTTCGCCGAGTTGAACATTTCCAGCGCTTTCAGAGGGTCCTTTTGCGCTTTCACCACCGCGGCAACGTGCTTCGGAAGCAATGCACGATTCATCTCAAAATCAAGAGCAAGAAGAAGAAGCGTGTCTTTGCTCACATGGATTCGGAATTTCAAGGTTTTCCATGTCTATTCAGAGAGAGGGTTTGGTTCCGCCATTAAAGGCACAAAACTTTATGCTTGAAATGATACGAGAGAGACGATGAAAATATATTCTCTTATATTCATAAAATATGTATATTTATTAATTTTTATAATTTTTATTATAGTAACTAATATTTATGGTGAATCATTTTGTACTGATTATTAAGTCAATAAAATTAATTATATTTTTAAAGATAGAAATGGTAATATATAAATATGCATATGGATAAACAAAGGAGAAAAAATGTACACATAAGTAGCACCTCTAAAACCCGATCTGTTTATATGTAATTATGGATTATAGATATAGATGATAAATACTGCTTAATGAAATTATTTGTTAATCTTAATTTTTTTTATCCTTTACAATTCTATGGGAGGCTTCAAAATCTCGATTTGAAAAACTAAATAAAAAATAAGAACAAGAAAAGAGAGAGAGAGAGAGAAGTAAATAAGAAAAAAATAATGAAGAGTAAGATTATTTACACTAGAAAGGTAAAAAATAAAAGAAAACAAAAAAAATTATAATTGATTTGATCTGTGACAAAATAAAAAGATTCAATTAATTGAATAATATAATAAGTTATCAAAATACGTTTTATTAAAGTTTAGCATATATGAGTACGAGTTAATACTAAAATATGATTAATTATAAAGTAATTATCTTATAAAAGTAAAAATGATATAAATGTTTTTTAAAGACTAAAATTTAATTATTTAAACAATTAATCATAAATCATAAAACAAATTCACATACCAAAATTTAGAAAGTTAAAGTATAATAACAATTTGACGAACAGAAGATGCTAACTACACATTAGATTGACCGATATAAAAATAAAATTAACTTTTTAACTAATTTACAATATTTAAGTCAAACTATAGGTAATATTTAAAAATAATTTGAATTTTTATCAGAAATAACTAAAACGAAATTAAATTACTATGATAAACATACTTAATTTTTATTTTGAATTATAAACAACGTTTAAAAACAAGTATTATATGTCCAATGTCACATGTTATTTCTATTTTTATCTACTCTTGTTACTTGAATGACTATAATAAACATACCTTCTTTTATTTATTGTTGAACTTGTTACATATACATTAATTCTTTATTTATATTTAGTTAAATATTATGTAGATTTATGTTTTTCTTTCTAATAAAATTCAAGTTATTTTTAAATATTACTTATAATTGACTTAAATGTATTCTTGTTGGAGAGTTAATTAGTTTAAAATTGTTTTATTTATTATATCTATCTATTTAATGTGTAGTATCCATTTCCCGTTTGCAAATCTTTTGCTATACTTCAATTTTTTTTAACATTCGTATGTGGAAAAAAAATTGTCCATGATTTGTAATTAATTATTTAAAAGATCAATTTTTAAATAATAATTTATTTCAATTTTATAAAATAATTACGTCATAGTTAATTACACTTATTCTTATTAAATTTTAACAAGAGTGTTTCAGTCCTTTATTGTATTATCCAATTAATTTAATTTTTTTTATTCCATCACATTAATCAAATCAACTACAATTTGTTTTTCACTTTCTATTTTCTTTTCCTCAATTTAAATAATCTTACTTTGTACTCTTTTTCTCTTCTTTGCTTTCTATTTTCACTATCTTCCCAATATATAGTGTATAAAATGCTGGGTTAATCCATACATAAGAAAATTGTAACAGAAAATTCTGTCATATACTTTTCATGAAACATTCCTTAGATAGGAGAATGTCCTATTGTTGAAAAAACCCTATTGATGACATGCCATTTCTGGAACTTCCCAACTCTTGTTGGCTCACATAATTATCAAAAGAGTTGCCAGATCTAGAAAGTTTGTAACCTGGAGCAGCAGTACAAGGGTTTACACCTCTGGCTATTTGATGTTCTTTAGAGGAGATAGTTTTTGTCATATTGCTCTCAAACTCCCTGTAAAATTGTCAAATGTAAATGTTTCTGTGCAGAATCAGGAATCAGCTAAGTTCTAAAATGAAGTGCTTATATATTCAAATTTTAGTGAGCATCTTTGTTCTAGCCTTCTGCTATTTGGGAAGACATGCATGCAATTAAATACTTCTGCATTGACTTCAGCTTCGGTTGTCTCAAAGCAATGAACATGTACTCAAAGTTAATGAGCAATACTGATTGAATCATGTGAGGTTAAATTTAAAGGGTCCAACTAACACTTTCAAAACCCGAGAACAAGGAAAAAAATGAGGTATGAAAAGAAGATATTAAGATTTCTTTGTTAAACATGGCATACTTGTTTGTAAAGATAAAAGCAATGAGTTCTTTCAAAGAGAAACTGAGATACTGACAGACAAAAGATAAGGAGTACAGAGGAACTCACAGAGTGGTCCTTCTACAAAAGATAATCACAGTTCCTTGCACCAACTAAGCGCCTGTGACTATAATTCAAGCTAGTTCATGGGGGCAACCAACTACCAACCCTGTGACTTCTTATCTACCCTCACCAGGAATTGTTCCTACAACAGAAAACACCAATGCTCAAACCAATTCACTACAACAAGACCTACTAGCAATACGAGGACAAGCTAGAAACACAAAAAACAAAACTAAACCAAAAACCAATGTTAAACCTCAAAGCAAAGTTTCACAACCATATCAATCCAACCAAGTAATCAGAGAAGGGGATAAACAAATTAAATTAGAATCATCAAAGGACAGACAACAAACATGTCCAGTTCTTTAAAGCAAGAAAAATTATATAAAATCAATCTGTGGGGAGACAGTTCGACATAGGAAAGGTTGCTTGTAATTGTCTGTAGTGTGTATACAAGTGTATTTCTATTTACAATGAAAAATAAATACAACAATAAGAAATAAAAAAATAATTAATATTGAGAAATATTTGCCAAAATATTTTTTTATTTGATGTGATCAAATCATATCTTTAACATATACCTCTTAACCAGCAGTGGAACCAGCCAACTATCTCTCCTTCAAGTGATACTACATAATAAGCGAATGTTTATGCTTCAGCTACAGAAAACTTCGATCAGCTTGATGAGATTACTCAATAGTCTCTCCCCATTCTGCACTTGTGCAAACTCCAAAATCCAACCAGCAATGTGACACAGTAAAATGCTGGAGTCCCAATTTCCCATGAGAGTAGAAAATGGACCAAAATCCAGAGACATTAGCTCATAACCAGAATGCCAAAAGACAAATCAAATGAGATTAAGACTGGATAAAATATGTTGGCTTCAAGAAGAAGAAGCTCCAAATTCCACCATGTAATCCTTAGAAAGTCTTGCACCCGGTGGTGTTTTTTTTACAAAATATTTTATCAGTGTCGACCAAGTGATTTCATTGGGAATGAACCCATTATCTACGCCCCTATATAAAAGCAGACAAGCATCATTAAACATATCCTCGTCACAGTGTCTACTGATCAGTGTGTTGTATGTAATATCATCAGGACAAATTCCTTCACCTTGTAACCTGTTAAAAATGTTCAGTGCCTCTTGAACATGACCCATCTTGCAAAGACCATTGATCAGGCAGTTATAAGTGACTATATTTGGTGTCAAACCGCGATGAATCATATCCCGAAGAAATTTTAGAGCGTCATCTATTTTTCCAATTCTACACAAGGCACTAATAAGAATATTGCAAGTTATAATGGTTGGAAAAATGCCTTTCACAAGCATTTCTTCAAACAATGCCAATCCCTTTTCAACTGATCCAGTTTTACAGAGAACTTTAATAAGGCCATTATACGTAATACTGTCTAGAGGACACCCTCTAAATAGCATTTCATCAACAAGCTTAAATGCTTTTTGAACTGAATCTCTCATAAGAAATGCACTAATCAACGTATTGTACGTTACAGTGTTAGCAATGACACCCTCCAAGAACATGTCATGATACAAACTCAAGGCATGTTCCATCTTATCATTCTTGCACAGTCCATGTATTAAAGAATTAAACGTATAAATGTCAGGTTTACATCCTTTGCTTGGCATGTCGCGAAACAGTTGCAAAGCTTCTTCAATCTTCCCATCCTTGGACAGTGCACAGATCAAGCAATTGTACCCAACTGTAGTCAGACTCAGACCCTTGGCTGACATGCTATTCACAATTCCAGCCGCTTCCTCTAATCTGCCTTGCTTGCAGAAACCATTTATCAATATGGTGTAAGTGATCACATTGGGCTCAAAGCCTTTTGCTACCACCTCAGATAAAAATCCAAGGGCAGAAACCAAATACCCCTGCTTGCAAAGTCCATCTATCATTATGTTAAACGTGTAGGCATCAGGTTCATAACCCGCAGTTACCATGCTATTGTACAGAAGACCCTTGGCTTCTTCAAACCTTCCACAAGAAACATATCCATTGATTAATGTATTATAGAGCACAGTATTGGGACTGGGAATTTTGTCCAGTAAGGTCCTTGCTTCATCAACTTGCCCCATTCTGCACAACCCATGCATTAAATAACCATAAGTCAGAGCATCAGCACTGAAACCTCTAAGGAGCATTCGATCAAGCAACTTGGCTGCCTCATGAATCCGACCCGCCCGGCAGAGGCCGTGGATGACATCATTGAAGCTCTGAACATCAGGCTCACAGCACATCAGAAACATGTCCTCCAAAAGCCTCATTGCTTCAGTCACTCTATTGTTTTCACAAAGAGCATGAATCAGGGTCTGGTAAATGACCGAATTTGGAACACACCCGTGCTTCCCCATGTCCCTGAGAAGCGAGCAAGCCGAATCAACTTCACTAACCATACACAAGGCTTTCATGACCAAGCCAAAGGTATGCACAGTGGGAGAAACACCTCTACTCAACATGTCATAGAACACATTAGGTGCCACCCTGGGACAATTCCCATCAACCAGAATCTGCAACACAACATTATAGGACTTAAAAGTGGGGTCACAGGAATAAACACCCCACATGTCCAACAAAAGCCTAGTTGCCTGACCAGGCAACCCTGCCTTCCCATAATACTTCATAATCAAAATAAAGAGTGATTCTTTAAACACTACTCCTTCATCTTTCATTTGCTTCAACAAGTTTTCAACAACTTTGAAGTCTCCAACAGCCCCAAGCTTATCAATTAAGAGATAGTATGCATCAAAGGTGTGGGAATACCCCTTTTGGGCACCTGCCCTTTGGAACAGTTCCATTGAAGTGGGAATGTCAAGAGGAAGCACCAGCAATTTACACAGCTGGAAAGGGCTAATTGGGGTCAGTGACCTTCTGAGCTGTTTGAGGTCAAAAGGTTTGAGCAATCTCTCCCACTCTGTCTCAGTGTCACTGCTCTCACATTCATTATCATTCAAAGTGTTTGTGCAAAGTGGGAAAAAAGGGATTTTGAAGCGAAGTAAGGTGACCCTACTCACATTGGTTGAGGATTTGAAAGGTTTCAACATGAAGGTGAGAGATTGAAGGGGAGAAACTAACCCCAATGGAGCCACCGTGATGAATAACGATTCTGATGATGCAGCGTTTGTTTACGAATCTCGATGAGAGAGATACAGAGACAGGGTTTGGTTCAAGGTTTAGACGCAGAAAAAGTAACCCTCGCCATTTCAAAACTTTATTTTTATAAATTGTGTTTTAAATTTACAATCAATGATTTATATTATATTACTCAGTTTTTTTTAATTATTGATATGTTTACAAAAATTAAAAATTTGGACATAAATAATAACGAGTAAACTAAATAATATGTGATTAAGAAAATCAATTACATAGATAAAGATAAAAATATATTGATTTGAGATAGTTTTGTTGGACGAATTAAATGATTGTTATATAAGATTAAGATAAAAATTAAATGATTATTATACAAGATTAAGATAAAACACGTGATTTAGAAATAAGTTCTAAATATGAATTTGCTCAATAATTATTCCTAAAAGCATTTTTATTTTTTAAATAATTGTTGAAAATATTTTGTAAAATAAAAGTTCACGTTTTAAGATGAAAAACTTCTTACATATCTCATTCTTCCAAATATATCTTATTTATTTATTTGTGAATAAAAAATTATATTTTATGACTAAAGTAATCATAGGCAAAAGTTAGAATCTGTTTTACTTTAAAAAAGTGAATGAATCCAGGGTATAATACAATTAAACTATATTTAAAAAAAATTTAAGTACTTGTAGACAGAAATTAAATAAAAAAATAAAAACTCCCAAACTTAAAACAACTAAGCATGAGTTTTTATTTTCAAATAAAAAACATAATGTAGTTAAAATCAACTTTTTGAAAGAAACATGGTAAATTATTAATTAACCTAAGCTTCAACTGCAAAATCTACGGCAAATTATATATTCGACAACTCCAGAAAAATCATTTTAAATGCTGTTGATTACAATAGTAAATATTCCTTCAATGAAACTATTTGTTCGTAAAAAAATATATCAGAAATTGTGTTCCGTTTTGTAGTTTAGAAACTCACTTCACAAAAAGTTGTCAGAATGTAAAATATAAGGGGAAATGACACTAGTGCGCACACAAGGGATAACGAAGCTCCCAAATTTCGATTGCAGGAACTAAGTAAGAGATAATAATTAATACTTGCTATAAGCAACTAACCATTACAGAAACAAGGTCACCTATTATAATTTACAGTCATTTGCTGTTGATCTGTATAAAGACCTTGCAAAATCACTACATCTCAACCATTAATGTGAAGTATAAGAATGCTGGACCAATCCATACATAAGAAACTTTGTAACATAAAATTCTGCCACCACAATTTTTCAACTAACTCCTTACACGGGAGAATGTCCTAGTAGTGAAAAGACCCCATTGATGCCATGCCATTTCTGGAACTTCTTAACTCTTGTTGACTCACATAATTATCACAAGAGTTGCCAGAGGTAGAAAGTTTGTGACCTGGGGCAGAAGTAGAAGGACTAACACCTTTGCCCATTTGCTGCACTTCTAGTGGAGATAGTATTTTTATGTACCACACATTGTTCACAAACTCCCTGCAAAATTATCAAATGTAAATGTTTCTGTGCAGAATCAGGAATCATCTAAGTCTAAATATGAAGGGCTTATATGTTCAACTTTTAATCAACACATTTTTCCAACGTTTCGGTACTAGGGATTACATGCAAGTAATTAAAACCACTTATGCATTGACTACGATTACAGTAGTCTCAGAGCAGAGCATGTCCTCAAAGTTAATGATAATAAAAAATTACTAGAAGGAACAAGAAAAAATGTAGAAAAATATTATTCAGATCCACAAAAATTATTTTTGCGAAACCTAAACATGTTGAAGTGTCAAATACACAAGAAACATCAACTATACCTATGCCACCTACGGAATTAACATCAATGAAGGACGTAGCAATTCATAAGATAATATGCTATAACTTGATCATAAATAACAACTGCTATAAAGCAACTTACTGCCAAGGATCATCACCAACAAGAAGAACATCATTCTCCCGGTCAACAAATACAAGCTGCCGGCCTGATCTCTGAGTCTTAGGGTCCTCTAGTTGGCCTTCAAGGCCAAACATTCGAGCAAGTTCACTACGCAGCTCATCATAGCTGCTGAACTTAGAAATGTCCAGTGACCTGCCAAAGGACCCTGACTTGTGAACCTGTAAAAATTACACCACATCCACAATAAATAAATTTAGATAGTAGTCCTAGACAGTTGATAACATCCCCGTACTAATTGTAGAAAATAGTAGTCTTCTAAAAAACAAGAGGAAACAAAAAAAAAAGAGAGATTCCAGCAAAACCACAATTTACTGTTTGCATAAATAGGGTCCCAATATCCCTGTACAGTAGATCCAATTCAACATTGAACATAACATTATATAAATATACTTGTATCTTGAACCAATTCTTTAACTGATAAACTGTTGCTTAATTTTGGTAAATTATATCAAGAAGTGGCTGTGCATAAAATATATAAACGTAGGCATACCACCTATAAACAAAAATACATTAGCTATTACCTTAACAAAGGTTCCAGATGGTGTGTTTGCTTGGTCTACATTTTCAGAAGACTGCAAGAAGCCTGATTCATCCACACAACTCGAAGTTGTCATGTTTGAACTTAAGGGGAAATCAGTGCCTGTAGCACCACCACAACTTGAAGCAGAAAATGGCAATGATAATGAATCATTCACATTGCCCATATTTCTCAGGTTTGACATGCCATTTTGCAGCATAAGAGAAGAGGGATCAATGTTAATCCCAAATAAAAGATTGCTATGAGGATCAGCAGCGGCATGGTATGCAGAATGTTCTCTTCCAGGAAATGGAGGCAAAGCAGCAAGTTCAGACACATTTGATTGTGATGTTCCCAAGTTTTCCACCTGAGGCAATACGCACTGAGGAGCAGCAGAGGGAAGCTGAGATTCAACTGTCATTTGCTTGGGCAGGATGGATGCAGAAGATATAACGGAATTGGATCCATTCAAGTTAAGTAACTGGGATGTTCCAGCCTGGGAGAACGAACCTAGTAGACTCTGGATAGGGGAAACATCAGAACCAGAAATATGATTCCTGATAGGTTCAGGAAAACTCTGCTGCTGGCAATGCGTAGCAAGAGCTTGCATGGGAGGAGATTGAGACTGGGTACCTGATGCAAAATTAGACAAAGGAGAGATGACGTTTGGTAACTGCTGCTGAACAGGCAAATTTTTAAGTTGCTGCTGCTGTTGCCGCTGATCACTATATGGGTGGTAACGATGCAACTGCTGTTGCAGAAGTTGTGACTGAGGAGGCACTTGGTTTTCTTGAAAATTTTGTAGAAGGGTGCTTTGAGGCTGAGACTGTGGTAATACTTGCCTCTGTACCTCAGAGGTATGAGCACTGGGAACATTTGAAGTCTGCTGAAACTGCAACAGAGATTGGGAAGATTTTGAAGGATCCATTGTCCTCATTTCCTGGAATGCAGCAGAAGTCATTGCTTGGTATAACTCTGGTTGGAGACCTGGTATAGAAGAGTCAAGTTTAGGTTGCATCCATGGTGTAACACCAAGCCCCTGGAAGTTTAAAGATTGCATTCCCTGATCCCCAAGTCCACCTTGGAGCCACATTAATGGAGAACCAATGCCCATGTCATCTTTAAGACCTGACTTACACAAATGGAAGACAGAAATAAATTAAAATGAAGATGCTGTGTACATCGCAGGACAATAAAATAAATCACATTGTCAACAGATCCCAGAGAATGCCATGAGACATTTTAACAGAACCACCACATACCATACAAAGAAGGTAGGCCCGTTGGCCAAGGACGCCTCAACCTTAAAGGGAATGGAGATGGATACATTGGGAATGTTGTCAAAGGTTCAATCTCCCACAAGGAAACTCTTGGCTGCCTCTCCCCTGCAGTGGACTCATCCCAGCCAACCTACTCCAGTAAACAGTTAAGAAAACAAATTATAGATCATCTGTAAACACAGTCTCAGATATTTCTATAATAGTGCTAAATTATATCACGACAGAAACATATGGTTGCTAGATGAATCAAACGGTCATGACAAACCTTAACAGAACGCCAGTGTGAATTTGGCCAGCGGACCGGATCTAAATCACTAATACCAGTTATGGTACCCATGTATCTGGACAAGAACATGTTACAGTAAGTATAGATTCAAATGTTTAAGAAAAAACAAACTTAGAAAAGACTATTGTTCTGAAGGCAAAGCAAATATTGTTGTGGCTAATCATTCAAAACTTCTATCTTTTGGAAGCATACATTGCCATGGCTAATCACTCAACAGAAACCTTGGCCTTTAAAATATGGACGCATATAATAAGGCGTCAACAGTCAGGAACAGGAGTGCACTGCAGAGAGCAGCAAGCATTGAATGGCATACAGAAAACTATTAATGCAAGAATAATGTTTACAAATCAACAAATCAGTAACATAAAAAGGCAAGATCCGAAATCAAGGAAAGTTAAAGGGAAAAGAGGGCAGTGTTTAATAGGATAAAAAATCCACAGCACATTTGCTACTGACACAATTGTTTTAAGTCACAGTCCCACAAAGATCTAAATTTAACGGGGTCAATAATTTCACTGTTAAAAATGGGGTGGAATCATGTGCAGTTACCAGAAATGCTGATTGGGAAACTGCAGTGTTCTGTGAATAGCAGTATATTTGTTTCTTTATTGATTACACGTTTATGATGAACCACAAAAAAAGAACATAAATTGATTGGGAAAGTAAAATTAAAGGTTAAATTACATAGACGCTTATACTTTTTGAGAGAATTCAGATATCCCTTATAGTTTCAAAAAAATAGTCCCATAATCCACCACCCTACCATTAGAGGATTATAGGGACCATTTTAAAAATGAAACTTTAATTCAAACTATCAGAGAACATTATGAATTTATCCAGAAAGTACAGGGACCTAAGAATTAATTTAACCAAATAAATTGTCTCTCTTAAGTCACAGGACAAAAACATAAAGTAAAAACTATGTTTAGCATGGGAGAAGGGAAAATTTAAGACAATAAATACCTACCGACGAACACTTGATTCTTCTGTCTCAAACAGCATCCTAAATCGCATGCCAACAGAAACTCGTGTATGATACACTGCTTTAACATACTTGGCCAAAGGAATGACAAATTCAGATGGGCTTGCCCTATTAACAAAAAAAAAAAAAAAACAAGCAAGTTTGGTATGATTTGTAGGGCAATAATTTTCATCATTTGCATTAAAGTTACAAACCTAGGATTATAGAATATAGTAAAGCGACTGTTTGTTGCAGCTGCATGAGCTGCAGCAGCAAGAAGACCAATGTGCATGCTATCACTTGACAGAACTGATGATGGCATGATAGTCTGTGGACGATTTGCCCGCCGTATGCCCAAAAGTAATTGATTTTTTTCATTCCTGATAAAAAAAAAAAAAAGGAAGAATGGTTACAACCATATCTTAATAGTTCCTTGTAATAGATTGTGGTCATGCACCCATGGTCTATATAGATGCAACTACTGGTGATATTGTTCTACGAGCAGGCTAACAAGATAAACATATTTATCAGATCATAAAGCTCCCAAAGACAGACATATTTTAAAATAATGAAGAAATAATACAAATAAGCATGACTTCTAGTCTAAGCTGTCTAATAATTTCCTTTCGGTTTACAATACACCTATAACTAAAACTAACACAGATGGAGAAAAAACAAATTGAATCTCCAATTGTATCAGTCATTGAAAATATCAGAGTTATATGTACCAGATGAAAAGGACTGAATCACCGGCAACAAGCCTCTTGGCACTGACAAAGACACTCCAACCAGTAGTGAGAAGATGCCTTTTGGGCTGACCTGAAAGTGAAGATATAACGTAGTTAGAATTAGAAGTGAAAACATTTAAGAAATAATTTAAGTAATTTTTATGAGCTAATCATTCCTCGGTTCCACATAAACAATTGTCAAATTTGATATTGAAAAGGATCTTCACGAGAAGAGGAAGAGCCAGAGAAGATAAGTTGTATATGATTAAGGAGTATACACTAACATTTATTTCGTATTGTTCTTGCTAAACAAAAAATTAGATTGACCAAGGTTAAGTAAAATTTTAAAATTACAAAAGCAATGCTAATTTAGAATTAGCAATGCTAAGTTTAAGACAAGAAACAGATTGGACCAAACAAGCCAAGCAGCCAACCAAATAAGGATGGAATGAGTATGCAATAAGACAGAAATCGAAATAGTACAGCTAATTTAGTCATATCATATGCAAATAAACTACTCCTTAGAAACCTATGTCCTGCTTCCAATTCTACTCAAATTATGTTTTGCATAATAAAAAGGAAGATCACAAATTTGAGTACATTGAATATGCAAGAACATCAGAGCTGTTTTTTTACCAGTAATGGAACAGCATAAAGTCGACAGAAAAAAGTAGATGTGCAGACCACAAATAATTTTATACCAAAAGCTTAAAAAAAATAAACCTCGAAATATGTGTCTAAACTTCCATTCATTATCATGAAGATCTCTGGCAATTAGTTCTTGAGCAGGAGGCTGCTGTGAGTAATCCTGAGAAACAAATTAAAGAAAAATATTAGTCAGATCAAGAACTGACAAACTAACTACTGAGAATCAAATATATCACACAGTCAATATGACTTACAAGAGGAGGGAAGACTTTTTCAGCTGCTCTACGAGGGACAGAAAATCCTCCATGAGTGCTGGTATCACTTGCAGTTAATGTTTTGCAGAAGTAGTTTGTTGGTTGCTTGCTGGGAGTGCCCAATTCAGCAGGCATAAGATACACCTCCTTTTGCTCTTGCTACAAAGTAAATAATGTCAAGATATGCTATCAAAATAAAATAAAAAAAAAAACAAGGTAGCAAATAAGAGAAAAGTACTGGACTTAGAGGTTGCAGTGTCATTTGTGCATATACTTCATCTGTTTCAGCATCCGCCTGCAAGATGCATGCTTAAAAGGTTCAGAGTGCAAGCCCATAAAAACGCTTTCTGAAGTATATTTAACCTGAAGTTCAGGACTATTAATTTTATACTTACATGCATTGTTACATTGTGAAGCTGACAGATAAGTTGAGGTGGCAAGTTAGGGTAATTAGGAATATGTGCATCTACTTCCCTGTTGGTTGAAGCAGCAACCTGTAAAACCAACATCTATATTTGTCAAATGACTAAAGAAACATATATAAATGAAATACATGAACGGTAATCAGTTTCTTGGAAATATTAAATGCAACAATAGTTTAGAAAAGACAACCTTTTGGCTGGAACCCCTTCTGCCTCAGAAAAAAATATAAACTTATATTAATCATGATGATACACGAAAGATTTCTCTATCTGTCAGTCACTCATTCTTAGCATAGCAATTATACAAGAGATTCATACCATAATATTCAGGATAACCAATGTTCAAACTATTCCAGAACTGAAACCATAAATTCAATAAAACGTTGCCCATTTCAAGCATAAAGAAATATCACATCTGTTATGAGGGATTTCGCTTATGAGCTAGAGCGGTAGAAACAACAGAAAGCATAAAGTCAAAAGATTAATGGAGCATCTTTAATTTTCTCATCACTTAATTAACCTGTCATCCCTCCTTCCAGTCACAATGACTTAAACACTAATCTGTGAAGTCTGCTAACATGTAACTCACAGCTTACAGCACTTCATACTTTCACAGTATTGCTGAAAAATTGTGAGTCCCAGTGCTATCAGATCAAATACCAATTTTACCTTGTCTTAAAATTACAAGCTTGAACCGGCACAAGCATAACTGATTTCACCATACATACACAAGAAACAATAAATTGCAGTCTACTCCACTGACTTCAGAAGATAGATCAAATATTACAACTGCCCTGCTCACTGAGATCGTAAGGATATACTAAGTGAGATTCTAATTTTCTATACAACCTTATGTGCTTTTCATGAGAATAGCAGATTCACCAAATATTTCACAAAATGTAAAAAAGTTAAGGATAGTTCCATAAATCCAACTTATAGATACAAGCAGCATTACTGACCTGCTCACTGTGACCTTGGGGAAAGTAGACTACACGACTGCCAACAGGAGGCAGAGAAACCAGAGGACCAGCACATGCATGCCAAAGCTCAGAATTCAAACATTTTTTCTCCCCTGCAATATCAGGCTAACATGAGTACATACACATGAAGTAAATCATTTCACACGAGTCAAAAGGAGCTATAGTCCAGTCTACAAGTGGCATATTAGTAATCAACACATTAAGTCCACTGCATATTTACCAATCAAAACAACATACCACAATCCAAACTCCAACCACATAAACAAACAGGCAAACAGAATAACCACACATAAATAGTAACACAACACAACCTTGTCACCTCAAACTTAAAATCACAAACTGCACACACAAGCAGACTAAGCACCACCGACACTTAAGACTTGAAACAAATCAACACAAATCAAATCAACATGACCCTAAGAAGTTGACCCTGACCTGTACATAAATATCAAAAACAAACAAAAACAGACCACGGCAAGTTGTTCAACCTCACTCCATGCCATGTAATAATGACAAACAAAACCTACAACTAGTGTACTTCTAGTGTATCCCTGTCCTCTCCCTCCAAACCCATGCAAAGACAAAAACAACCACCAACACAAAAAACACATAACAAAGGCCAAGACAAGACAGGATAAGTCTCAAAAAGCGGGGGGACAGCCCAGAACATAACACAAAACAATTTGCACAAAACGAAAGAATCAAAGAAGCTACCACTACCTTCTTCCTCCCCCGGTTGATTAAATCCAGAAGAAGAAAGCTTCATGCTTGGAGCTACAACAACAGCTGAGGTTCCAAACTAGCAAAAACCGAAGCACCCCAGGTCGAATAAAAGCATCATTACAGTTGCTATTATCACGCACGCAAATTTTGCATGTCCCTTTGAATCAGAAAAATGGTCCTAAGTCACAGTCCACCCACCCACCAAAAACTAACGGCACCCACAGACCCCCATCATCCGAAGCCACTTCCAGTGCAACACCCGAACCTCCTGGTTCTCATACCACGCCCAAATCCAACCCTAATTTGGAAGCTGAAGCTGAAACCCTAGCTTGGCAGATCTCACAGAAACGGAGGTGAACAGTGGAATTAAAGCGAGTAGAGGAGAGAAGCGAGTGAAGTGAGAGTGACATTCATGTGGATTTCAGTAGAAGGAGAGAATGCGATGTGTGTGTTTGAGAGAGAAAGAGAGAGAGAGAGAGAGAGAGAGAAAGAAAGAGAAAATGGCTATGTTGTTACTCATCAACAATAATGCACAGTGACTGGTAATAATTGATCCATGGCATGGTATGTGTTGTGCTACTATACGAAATGGTAACGACGACGGAAAATACGGAAACGTATCTACGATACGTAGAAAGATACTCATTGATACTATCAACCCAGAACCTCCCAAATTTGATTTTACTTGCACTTGCCAACGTCAACTTCTTCTTTTTGCTACTATTTTTGTATTGTTGAGAATTTTTTTTAATTAAATAAAATAATAAGAATATAATAAATGTTAGAAAATGTTTTTTTTTATTTCTCTTGAAATATATGTCTGGAAGTAATTCAAATAACGTTATAACAAACATAAGAATGAAATTTTTTTTCTTTAATATTCTAAAAAGATGTAAGAGGATTATGCTACACAAATGTTTCTTTATGTGTATTTAGAATTTAAACTCGATATCATTTATCAAATTTAAAGCAAAGATGGATATTAAAGAAAAAACTGTTGAGAACAAAAAGTAGTCTCATATTTTGAAAACGAAAGTATAAGAAGGTTTTGGAAAATATATAGTATTAACAATTTTTAAAAATGTTTAAGTTTTTATAAATTTCGATTATTTTCTGTGTATTTTCTTATTTTTTTAATATTATATTTTTTTTCTTTTCATTGTCAATGCGGTCAAATGTAGTATTTTTAATGAATGAAAATGAACAGTCATTCAATCATAGTCACTTGTACAACTCAACATTTATGTATTTTTTTCTATATAAAATTTTCAAATATGCATCTTGTTATAATACGAAATGAGGAGGGATATTAGTTTTTTTACAAAGCTTTTTGCATTTTTCAAACTTTTTTTGCATACAGAGCTTTGAATAGAGATAAAGAGTTTTTGTTAATTAGAAAGTTGAAACAACATTTATTCCAGCAATTTCATCTTCATGTTCTTTGAATTTATAGCACATAGTTGTGTTTGTTAAAGATAGATCACTGATATAAAGAAAATAAATATGACTTTAATTTTACTAAGTATTTGCATACTGAATTATACGGGCTAACTGTATTATGGGCTAACCGCACTATAGAACGGAATCTATAACTCGTGACTGATGGATCAAACATAACTGAATATCTTATAATTAATTATTATTATTATTATTCTGTTACCAAAATCATGATAAGAGATAATGGGCCCAAGTTTATCAAGCTCACTACCGTGTCTATAAATACAGGCTCATCATCTTAAGTCAGGTATCTATATCCATGCACACTCTAATCCTAAATTGACTTGGGAGTCAGAATGCCTGCAGAACCTCCTCCCGAAATGGTGGAATTCGAAACATTCGGCACACTAAGGAGCAGTTTTGAGAGATGCCTGCAGAACCTCCTCCCGAAATGGTGGAATTCGGAGCATTATCCGGAAATGGTGGAATTCGAAACATTCGGCACACTAAGGAGCAGTTTTGAGAGTACGAGAAGATATTGTTATTGCTAGAGCCAACCGATCCTGTGCGATAACACATACGCTTTCATTATTCTATAAATTTACTTTTTTTATATATTATGATATGGTTGTCATAGGTTAGAAAAATAATAAATTTGATAAATCTTTATTAAATGATATATATTACATAATTTGTAAGTTAAAAGTCAAGGTAATATGTATTTTTTTATCTATAATTGATGTAATATTTAAAATAAAAAATATATCTCATTTTAAAACTATCTATTAAAATATTATATATTTATTAAGTTAAAAAAAAAAAAAAATTGGCAACCAACCCAGGCCTACTTTTGTCCGACCATGTGCGGGTCAAGAGGAACCCACCCCTGTACGTTCCCATCTCTGTTCTCTTTTTCTAATTTGAAACGGTTACAAATTATCTTCGTTTAAGTATTTAATTATAATTTGATAATATAGTAATTAAAAGTATACATTAAAAAATTATGTCTTTTAGGCAGACACACAAGAAATATATATATTGCAAGGGTTGTGACATTTATTATTTATTATTTATTTTTCATTTTCATTCTCGTCACATTAAATATACATGTATAAATATAATCAATTAAATTTTAAGGGAAAATAAAAATATAATTAATAAAAAACAATTTACTACCAATTTGTACAATTGAAAATTGTGATACAAAAATTATCCAAACACACAATAATTAAATAATTAAAAACGGGATTAAGTTTATTTTACACATTGATAGAATATTTGGATTGCGTGGCATGAATTTATTTTCTGAAAGTTTTGGTTAAGTTTTGAAAATCTCCTCTTATTGTACTAGTCTTGTCCTTTTAACAATGTTGAAAAATGATTTCCCTTGAACTTTTACTAATGAGTTTGTCCTAAGAAAATTTTTCCCTCATATATCATGTAATAAACCCTGTCAGGATTCATAAATTCATAACTAAATTGAATTATATGTTGAAAATTAAATACAAATTGTTTCGAATTCCAAGTTTTTGTCACACTTATTCTTAAAAAACGCCTTAAAAAATGTGAAAAAGGTATATTTAAAAAAACTGACTCTAAACTATACAAGACTATTTGGTATACCAATAAAAATAATTAAATAAATTGTGAGAAAAGATGAATGGAGGATATCACCAACATATAAAAAGACATTTATTAATCATCACTTCTGACATAATTGTTTCTTTCACTCATCCTCAGCAAACAATCTATGTCTTAAAAAATAAAACAACTTTCAAACTCATTTCACCATTTCTATCGTCCCATTTTCTCCTAAGACCTCTTGCTCAAATGAGTCTGCAGAAGAAGAAGAAGAAGAAAAGAAAGAAAAAACATTTAATATCAAAAAAAGTGAATGAATGAATACTATTAACATGAACAATATATATA
>Ga0123340_1000238_pt1 | contig 31528 bp, 14 predicted proteins | sample SirMexnodulemix_FD_89961 | JGI IMG/M metagenome (GOLD analysis project Ga0123340, IMG submission 89961) | Root nodule microbial communities of legume samples collected from Mexico - Siratro Mexico nodule mix | ecosystem: Host-associated > Plants > Roots > Nodule | place: Mexico: Nepantla...
ATATATATATATATGAAAATAAGGACCACAAGATTATATTCGTCTTGTATTTCAGTTTTTGTAAGATTTCACACGAACATTCAAGATAACGGATACTGGTAATTCAACAGTTCTAAGAATGTTACGTGTTGTACCAGTGTAAACCTATCGTTACTCGGTACAAACATCCGTAAACATATTTATTAATTCTTGTCCTATGCTCAGAAGAAAAAGTGCAGCAATCTAAATACCGTTATTCTTGTTTTAAATTCAGAAGAAGCAACGGTTCCTGGCAGCACCACGCAAGTATCTTTAGATAACAATGACAAGAGATCATCAGCAAGTGATTCTAAATCCACAGAAGCACAGAGGGCAAAGAGAACCTGCGAGGAACAAAAGATAAACAAAATTAGAATCCAAAAAAACAAACGTCTGATTCAGTTCAACAAAAAAAAAGCCATGATTGACTCACTATGACTCGAGGAGGACTTCTCGAACCACTCAGTTCTCTTTTCTCTTTCAAGAGCGCAGCCCTTTTCTGATCACGTATCTGTAAATTTCCTAATCAGCGACTCTGGAAACGAAAATACAACGCACAAGGGACAGTAGGAACAAAGAAACAGTGACAAATACCATTTTACTTCTCTGAATTCGAGCTGCACGAGCTCCTTTGCCAACATTGCTCTCTGATTTTGCGATTGCAAGTCTGTCTGAAGAACCCAACCGAAAAAAGCAAACGATAAGAAAGAGGCAAAGTAAAAGAGAAAAGAAATCTACGGCATGGATATGAAATACTAACCCTTGACAGAGGTTTTATGAAGATTGCGAGAAGACTTAGAAGAGAAACGGGACTTGTGAGGCTTATTGACTTGATCTCTGGCCATTGTGGTCGCACGCACCGGTAGCTTTCACCACTGCGTCTGCGTCCACTTATCGATCCCAGTTGCAACCAAAACCCTATTTTCTGAGCAAATACGCAACCAAAATGTGCGTAAGGGACGTAAAATTACTTATATAAACCCGGTTCGGAACAAAGCCCGTTAGAGTCATACAGTTAAAAATATTAGAGTCATACAGTTAAAAATATTTTCTCTGTTTGATTGCTGATTAAATTAGTAACAATGATAATACCAATATTACTACTAATAATAATAACTATGTTTTTTTGAGTATTTTTAAAAAATTCGTAATTCAAACTTTTTATTTTTTAAGGAGTTTTAAGTATTTTCACAAAAGTAAGTAGGTTCCTGGACTAATATTTGGTTTGAAAATTATTCATATTTAAAGTATTTTTGTTGCGCTTTTAAAAAATTCAAAACTTAAAATCTCAACTAAATTAGATTTATTGAGTATAACAGTTATTTCAAAAAGTATATCTAAAATATTTTTATTATATTATACTTTAATTTTATACCAATAATTGCTAATTATTTTTATTTTCGAGAAATAAATTCGATTGTCATCATTAATATAAAAAGATTATATTGTTAATCAAGAAAAATAAACAGAAATTTAATTTTAAAATAATATTACAAAAAATTAATTTTTATCCTCTCATAATATACACTTTTTAACAGTATCGTCACTCAATTAGAAACATTAGACACTAGAAATTAATATTAAAAATAAAATTTTAAGATATTTTGCATTCCATAAAAGGAAGGCTAACCTTATCTTTGACGTGTGTTTGGTTGATGGAGTTAAAAAAGTTGCAATCTCTGTGCAATGCAAATTTGGTGATAAAGAAGCTTCGGCCTTGAGAGGAGCAACAAGCTTCATGATAACATGTTGGTTTTGCCACCACAACTAACAGCTCCGTTTCCTTCACTCCACGTCACCCACTTCCCCACCCACACCCACAGCCACAGCCTCCGCCACCACCACCATGCCCTCCCGCCGCCGCACTCCGCCGCAAATTCCGTAACATTTTCTTCTCCGAAACCAATAATCCTGGAAGAAGGCCCTGACGACGTCCTCTCCCTCCAGAGCCGCCGCTACGACTTCACTCCACTGCTCCAGTTCCTCTCCGACTCGGACCCCAACTCGGACTCGGACTCGGCACCTCCGACGTCTCTCGACTCAACCGAGTTCCAACTCGCTGAGTCCTACCGCGCCGTCCCGGCCCCACTCTGGCACGCGCTCCTCAAGTCCCTCTGCGCTTCCTCGTCCTCCATCAACCTCGCATACGGCGTCGTTTCATGGCTGCAGAAACACAACCTCTGCTTCTCCTACGAGCTCCTCTACTCCATCCTAATCAACGCTCTTGGCCGCACCGAAAAACTCTACGAAGCGTTCTTACTCTCCCAGCGCCAAACTCTCACGCCGCTCACCTACAACGCGCTCATCGGAGCGTGCGCGCGAAACGGCGACATTGAGAAAGCCCTCAACCTGATGTCCAGAATGCGGCGCGACGGTTACCAACCGGACTTCGTGAACTACAGCTCCATCATCCAGTACCTCACGCGCTCCAACCGCGTGGACTCTCCCATTCTGCAGAAGCTCTACTCGGAGATCGAGAGCGACAAAATCGAAATGGACGGCCACCTGATGAACGACATCATCTTAGGGTTCTCGAAAGCCGGTGATCCCACACGCGCCTTGAGTTTTCTGGCCATGGCTCAGAGCAACGGGTTGAACCCTAAACCTTCGACGCTTGCTGCGGTTATCTTGGCGCTTGGGAATTCGGGAAGGACGCAAGAGGCTGAAGCGTTGTTTGAGGAGATTAGAGAGAACGGGTTGGAACCGAGAACTAGAGCTTACAATGCTTTGCTTAAAGGTTACGTGAAAACGGGTTCGCTTAAGGATGCAGAGTTTGTGGTTTCTGAAATGGAGAAAGCTGGAATTAGGCCTGATGAGCAAACTTATAGTTTGTTAGTTGACGCTTATGCTCACGCTGGGAGGTGGGAGAGTGCGAGGATTGTGTTGAAGGAGATGGAAGCCAGCAATGTGCAACCCAATTCGTTTGTTTATAGTAGAATTTTGGCGGGTTATCGCGACAAAGGGCAGTGGCAGAAGTCTTTTCAAGTTCTGAAGGACATGAAGAGCAGTGGTGTGAAGCCTGATAGGCATTTCTACAATGTGATGATTGATACGTTTGGAAAGTATAACTGTCTTGATCATGCAATGGCAACGTTTGAGAAGATGCTGTTGGAGGGGATTCAGCCGGATACTGTTACTTGGAACACGCTGATCGATTGTCACTGTAAATCGGGGCGCCATGATAAGGCTGAGGAATTGTTCCAGGAAATGCAGCAGAGGGGATTCTCGCCCTGCATAACTACGTATAATATTATGATTAACTGTATGGGGGAGCAGCAGAGGTGGGAACAAGTGAGTGAGTATTTGAGCAAGATGCAGTGTCAGGGATTGCTACCCAATTCAATAACTTATACAACTCTGGTTGATGTGTATGGTAAGTCAGGGAGATTCAGTGATGCGATCGAGTGCTTGGAGGTCTTGAAATCCACGGGGTTCAAGCCTACTTCAGCCATGTATAATGCTCTTATCAATGCCTATGCACAAAAGGTATGTACGTTATTCTGCGGAGTCTATCTATAACTGTCATTGCAGGTAATTCAATGCGTTCTAATCTAATCTTTGCTGGTCTGTAATGTATACACCTGTCTGCTGATTGTGTCGTTTATGAACTGATTCAAGTTTAACTGTCTGCACCTTACTGGCTTTGACATCAATATCATTCTTTCATTTGGGCACCTTTTCCTTGAGTGAAGGCTAAAATTTCATTTGTCTTATCCCGGTTCTCTGTTTTGTATTGTGTCAAATCACTCAATTGAAACCATGAAACTTCCTTCAAATTTCTTTTGGACCTAGTAACTTTGCATTGATATGTTTTATTCCAAAAAAAAAACTGATGTTAAGTTGTGGTGCTGACAGCCATCAACTGTATTTTTTCCGTTCTGAAATTTAGTGGTTATTTATTATTCTTCCATTGAAAAGCATAAAACACTAACTGTGGGAAAAGAGAGCAGACTGAAAGTGCTCCATATGTTTGTCCACAATTTCATCTTTAACTCATATTTAATGATTGGATTGGTTAAGAAATGAATTTGGTAAATATTTGGCTAAAATTTTGCAGGGTTTGTCTGAACTAGCAGTAAACTCATTCAGGTTGATGACAACTGAGGGTCTGACACCCAGTCTTTTAGCTCTTAATTCATTAATTAATGCATTTGGTGAAGATAGAAGGGATGCTGAAGCCTTTGCTGTGCTGCAATACATGAAAGAAAATGTATGTTTTTCTAACATTTTTTTACTTTTTCCTTCCTTTAAGGCTATACCCTTTTATATGGTATTTGACTTGTGTCTTTGTTCAAGTACTGATTTATTTGTTTATATTAACTGCAGAACATTGAACCTGATGTGGTTACTTATACCACACTTATGAAAGCTCTAATTCGTTGTGAAAAGTTCCAAAAGGTACATAACATTAAGACATCAATTTGCCCATAATACATTGTTAGAATGGCAAGTGTGACATTTTACTGTAGCTCTCTTCTCTGTGTTCGCAGTCCCTATACTTAGATGAATTAATAAATCTATGTAAATAACGTGATTTCAACATATAAATTAACTTGGCTCTAGGTTATTTTGCCATGTTTTGGGGAGATTAAGTTCCATTACGTTCCACGTTGTACCTAACATGGATGATAGTTTGATGGAGAAAAATAATAGCAACTTTGGAGAGAATTGTTTAGCCTTTTTATTAGTTTATTTGTGACTTAATTCTCGAACAAACTATGCTGCATAATTTTGGTTTCAGGTTCCAGGCGTGTATGAAGAAATGGTCACATCTGGGTGCACTCCTGATAGAAAAGCCAGAGCAATGCTGCGGTCTGCACTTAGATATATGAAGCAGACACTGAAATCATAGTTAAATTATCAAGCACATTCTTTCATAAAGACAAAACAAAATCAAATTTCCTCACCTTGGTTATAGTTCTAAAGGTTAGTGCCAGCTAACTTGCAGCCTAGGCTTAAATTTTCATGTCACGGGACATTAATTTTGATTTTGAAATTGATATACTCTTAGTAACTGTATTATGGATTTGGTGCCAAACCATGAAATTGGTCGGCATTATGTGTGTAAAATTGGTCTGAGACTGGCTCTTATTAATGCTTATGCCGACACATTTAAACAATGAGTCTGTTATACTTGTTTTACTGTGTTTACTTGGAAAGCTCAAATTATGATGAATTTTAATCTTTCAGGTTAAGGTAATAATAAAATCACAAGTCCTGTTCTAGACTAGCATTACCTCTTCACAGGAGGTGTGATTGGGCAGTATCATTCTGAATATGTACGCTCCAACAGTGCCTGAAACAGATATGAAGAAGTAGAAATCACATGGAACGCACAAAAAATTGATGGCTTCGGTAATGCAGTATCAATGTATATCATGTATATCAATCTTTGGGATTTATGTATCATACGCTGATGTAAGTAAAAATTACATGTTAAAGTGCACATTTCATGTTCATAAATGTGAGAGTTCGCGTACTTCAAATTAAGAAAATGGGAAGAGTGTGAGTGGGTATGCGTGTCATTAACATTCCCACTGTACTCTTGCGTTGCCATAGTTACTTAGAGGATTGATAGAATGTTTTTCCACGATGAATGTCTTCTTTCTACTTTCTGAGACCGAACATGGAAAAAGAAACTCAGATTGATGTTTATTGAAAGCAACTAGTGAACAAACAAATACTGACTCGAGCGATTTCTGCAAATGGGAAATTTGATGAATAAATATAGCTATATATTTAACTTACATATCTATTCAACCTCACTCGTAGCATGTTTGGGTATCCGTTCCTAACAATGCAAATAAAGTTTCACACATGCCTTCAGAATAAAACTGCGAAACAAATTTTTCAATCTTTTACGCATTTTTTTTGTTTATTTCAACGGTTTACCAAATACACTATCTGTCCGTTTGTAACCCATTCATGTTGATAGTAAATTCAATATAAGATTTAATTGTATATTTTACTATTTCAATATTATTATTTTTGTGAATTTCATTATTTAAGTTCTTCCATGAATTTTATCATCAAAATTTTCAGTTTTTTTTAATATTTTAATAATCTATTAAATTTCCAACAGAATAGTGACTTGTTTAGAAAAACTTGAAAACAAAACAAAATCAAGTTTTTCAAAACTAGTTGAATCTTTTCTAAAACTTTCTATAACATGTCGAACTCTCTTAGAAATTTTAAAGACAGGTAAAATATATAAAAATTGTAAAATTTAGATAAGAATTAAAAAAATAAATAGAACCTTGGATGATTGTAAAATCACAATAGTTAAATAATAAAGTTTGCCATTAAGCCATAAGACAAAGATTACCATTCAAGTAAAACAAACACACCTTACATTCGTGCACAACAAAACTGATCAGTCCATGAGTTGCGTGCAATAAAGAATTAGATTATACAGCCTGAAAGTAAAGGCTCGCATTAAATAGTATTACAGACAACAATTTAACTTACAATTTTTTTTTTTCTCAAAATTGGATATACAATTTAACCTACGAGCTAATTTTAGAGGGGCATAGCAGAAACAATTGGTCTACTACACTTGCTTTTTGAAATTCTAGAACAGAACATGAACAATAATAAAACTGAAGATAATAAAAATAGCCTAAAGTATGTTCTTATTTCTTGCATTCCAAGCTCAAGCACCTCCATCTTCTTTCCATATCTATTTCTCCTCTCCATCAAATACCCGTCTAGATATTCATCTATAGATACCAACTTTTCCAGTTTCAAAATAGACGCTTTTGCACCGAGCTGGTGCGGCAACAATTTGAAAATTGTAAAGAGTGTCGCAGACCAGTCACTGAGAACTCTCTGAAAATGACAATATAAAATATTAGAATCATTGCTGTCCCACTTTTTCAAGATGTTCTCTCCCTCATCTTAATTGTTCTCCCACCTAGTGAGATCTGGAGGGTAAAATGTACATATAGCCGCTAGTAGAGGTTTCCAGAATTTAAACTTGCAACCTCTAGGTCCTAAGGCAGCGGCAGAAACCTTTTAGGTCATTCTCTCCCTCACCTTAATTGTAAATTGAAAATATTTATTTTATTCATCTATTCATTTATTTTAAAATAACTCGAGTAAAGGAACAGAAAACACTTCGAAGGAATAGAGTGATCTTTGCTTAGTCAGAGTAACATACATTGTAGGCAGCAGGGCCGGTGGGATTGAACATTTTGAAACAGTCTCTTGATGAAGCTGTTCCATCTCCATATATCTGCCAGTCAATACAATAAGACATAAGGACACCACCTAATCTCAAAGGTGAAAAGTCCAACAGAAAAAAAAAGGGAAGAAATTCGGCAGACAAACCTCAAAGGTGAAAGCCATCGGTACCCCTACAACGTCATACATGAAATCAGTTGCTGTCCCGTGTGCAAAATACCTGGATAAGCAAGTTCAAAACTTTGAGGAAGGAATGTTGTATAGATGACATTTGACGACCTCAACACCATTTGAGGTATTGTACAGATTGTGTATTTCGTACTTTCGAAATTCACAATTAAACTTTTAAAATTGCAATGGTCAATTTTCTCCTCTGTTCATAAAAAACCCCAAAATGGGCATTACTGGTGAACCGGGAACAGACGGCAGAAGAAAACAACTTCTACCAGAAATCAACTATCCCTACAGAATCAGTTGTGGACACAAAAGTGCATTTATTTTTCCAAAAAAGATAGTTAACCGAAGAAAACAGATACATAAAATACAAACAATTGGCCTTGCAAAAATTTGCATCAATCCAAATCAAATTCAGATAAAAATCAACTGACCCGACTGAACCGCCTCCAGACCCAATCATGCAGCGCTGGCAATGGAGATGGTTTACTTCTTCAAGCAACGATTTCATCCGTTTCAATGGCAATCCATCTGGTGTTGTGTTTTTATGATCGTAAGGCATAAAAAGAGCCTACAGATACAGAGGGGAGGAAAAAGGATAAAAGAATGTCATATGAAGTGAAATATGAATGGTTCCTTAGCATGTAAACCAAATTACAAACAATGTACTTACACATTTGCCCATATAAGTAAATATACTGTCAAAGTCAAATAATGTAAAAGCAGCAATAATACCAATCAAAACAATTGTAGTAAATAATACAATTACGAGCCAGTGACAGGGCGCAGAAATTTGGGTAGTAGGGCAAGACATTATCCCCTTTACTTTGCGAGAGAAATAATGTGAGAAACATTAACATGACGGGGGAAGAGTTTTAAAGACAGTGAGGCTTAAATGACAATCTAACAATATGCTAGTATTATAGAATTTTGGAACTGAGTTGGGGTATGTACCCCATGGATGTTATGAGCAGAAGAAAGCACTCAAAGTAATGTACTGTCTATAATGTATCAAGACTTTCGGAACTGAGTTGGAGCATCTTGGTGGGCTGTCTACAATTAAGGTTAGGCAAAAGAAAATATCAAGACTTTCTATTACAACGTTTGGCTGTATAAAAAATATGACAAATCTCCATGGATCCTTAAGCTTAACCTTGATTCCTGTTTATGGAAACTTAATGCTTCAAAAAATGACAAATAGGTTTTCAAGAAAATAGTTTGTTAAAGAAGAGGAATAGTGCAAGAGTATTAGTGCAAGTGATTCCCTAGATGAAGGATCAAATTCGAAATTTGCATGGGGAGTGAGAAAAAAAATGAACTAAACTTACCTCCATTCCTGAGTGCACATTTATCCATAGATGTGGTTCAAAAGATATGGCAAGTTTCCGCATAATTTGACTTTCAGGCTCGCTGAATGGAGCAATTCCAGGATTCTCCTCATATGGATCATAATCCTACGGATTTGAGAACAATAAAAATGAAAAAAGAGACACTTCAAAAACATTAAACATTTGATATATTTCGGGAGAAGAAAGAGATCAGTGCATAGATTGACAGGCGGACAACCAACAAAGAGCCCTTCTTTGAGTGCCACAGAATGCACTATCAATACCACAACCTATCTATCTACTAGCCACAAGTCCATAATCACAAGGAAAGAACCATTAACAATATTTTATATAATATCAAAGACGCAAAATGAACCTTCTCCTTTTTGCCCCAATCTACACTCCAATTTCGATTGAGATCAACTCCCCTACCTGCACATTACATAACACAAAATCAGGCTTTTTCAATGCGAGTCAATTATTATACGTTAAGGTTATAAAGAAGGAATACAATACCGTTTCTTCTCTCACAGAGATCTCCAGCTTCAACAACTTTGCGGCCATTCGGGTTTTCCATTGGAACCACCTGAAAATAAATAGGTGCCCACATTATATTGATATTACATCTCTCCTTCTATTTGTGTTATCTACGAACACATCTAAATTCCCATATGAAATTCTCTCATAAACTAACTTCAAGATATAACTAAAGATATTCTAAACTTCCTAAAAACACTGTTAAAAGTTATTCTTGCATTTGTTTCAACTTTATAGAAAAGAATAAGATATGATTAAAATCAAAAACTACTTTGAATAGCTTCTTATTAAAATAAACTTTTTTAAGAAAACGGATTTTATAATTGTAAACAAACATAAATTAACTTCTACTTCTTTAATCCTTAACTAACTAGCTCCCAGTGTAAAACATCAAAATATGGATGGAAGATACCTAAAATATAATGATTCAGGCTAGCTGAAAATTAAATATTCAAATGTAACGCAGTATGCCTGGATAGTACAAAGTGCGAAACAACTGGGAAAGACTTTTAAAGAAATTTCAACTAGCCTTTATGACAAGCTTGTCAAGTACACTGTCTAAGGAAGCTTGATCCATGCTGGGTAGAAGTTTTTCTTCACTTAAGATGGACAAAATCCTTAAAGCAAGTTCTGTGGTAATCAGCTCCCTTCCATGCTGCCCAAAACTCTGGAAGACAAGGAATCATCTGTCAAAAACACCAGAATAACCAATTTGAGATAACTATCCACTACATGCCAAATTATAGCTTTCTCCCATGTGAACGTCCAGTCGTAATTATATCATCTTAACTCCCCCCCCCCCTTTTTAGGCTTTCTACAATTGAAGAAGAATCTAACGTCTTGCATGCAATTGTTTACAATATTAAACCACTTGTCACACGAAAGTTTTACCATTAAGACAAATGAACGTAGAAAACTTACAAGTAGAATCCGAAACTTTGACCTCTTATCCTTCTCTTCCTTTTCCTTGCCATAAGTAACCACAGTAATCTCAGCGCCATAGCCTTTGTTTGCAGCTTTAAGTGTCTCCACCTATTTAGAAACATCAAATACATGAATTATGCATACTAAAAAACTGAGACACACGCAATAGGCACTCCAGACAAACCATAAATGACCCACAGTGAGTTTATCCGGGTGGCGGTGGACCAAGGCCCTGATCTCGCCCATCAAATTGCGACTGCAGAATCCCGCAAAAGAGTTCAGCAAACAAAAAAACAATTTCATAAAATCAAATGAGCTGGCCAAATAGCTTCAAAAACATTGCTTCACCAGCAAACAGCAATTCATAAGCACAATAAGAGCCTAATAATTGAGAAAGTAAGTACATGTTCAGATTGACGCTAGATCATCTAAAATCACATAAAAGTACCAGTTAACATGAATTAAAATAAATATTCGCAGATTTGATTCCACTTTAAGGAATCAATTTTGAGTCCAAACTTCATTGAGTTGAAGTAACTTCAGGTAACTTTTGCTTTGGATCAAAAACCTTATACGAATTTTACTATTAATTTGCTTTAAAAGTATACACTATCAGCAAAATCAAATATAATTTGTCAATTCCTTCAACAAATACGAAAGCTACCAAATATGCAAGCGTCCTCGAGATCCATTCAACAAAAAGATAACCTAATTCTAACGGTGAAATAAAATGTGATCTGCACTACGAAAAATAAAACAAGCAATTAAAAAAAAGAATCAGAAAGCGAATTCCAAATTCAATTACGAAATAAAAAAACATACGCTATTCGAACCTACTGAAGCTGAAAAAAGTAGATCGGGTAGTAGCGGCGAGATGAGTTTACCTGGAATGGTAGAGATCGTAGTTGATCGGCGTAACTGAATTTTGAGTAAGATTGTTCGATTGCGCGTTAACAGAGAGAAGAAGATCGTGGATAAAAGCGAAGAAGCAGATGCTGATTGAGAGCAGAAGAAAAACTGAAAGAGCCATGGCAAGATCCAGAACAGCAAATTAAATTTCATTTCAAAATTTTCATGGTATAGTGATTTGATTTGAAATATATATTGTTATTAATCAATAATTAACTTATCAACTCTATAGTTGGAATCTCTGCACCAAGAGATTATTTCTACAATATAAAACTATCTTGTTAACTCACTTTCTTTTAAAGAATTGAGTTATGTGACTTTTCTCCATGTTCAACGGTCTCGATCGATCATTGTTGGTAGGTCACCTCACACATTCATTTATATATTTGTATTTTATAAGATTAGTGCCATTTGAACAACAAAATGAATATTTAATGCATTATTATGCCAAATAAATGGGAAAAATTAGAAAAAGATGCAGTGGAGTTATACCCTAATAATGAGAATATATTTTAATCATTTATATGGGATTTTAACTTTAAAGTTCATTTGTAGACTAAACAAAAAGAAAAGGTAACTAGCTTCGCAAAGAGAAATGTAAACAAAAACAAAATAGTATTATTTTTAATCTAGAGTTAGTAAAGACTATTTCAACGTATAGAAGAAGAAAAGATGTGCTAGATAAGGAAAGTCTAGTGATAATGAAGAGTATAAAAAGTTAATGTATAAATATCACATTTATATTATAAATGTAAATATTTATTCTTATATGAAAGCGTTTTAAAAGATTACTTTTCAAAACAAAATTATTTTTAGAATCATTCTTAAATTAAAGTATTTTAAGAGTTATCATCCTATTGTATTTAAAAAAATATTTGCTTTAGATGTATTTCTTGACTTTAATTTCGAATTTAATTTGATTTGATAGTTAGTTCAAATCATGTTATCTGTTACTAGAGAAATTTATGTAGGACAAAAGTACGCTGTACTACAAACTTTCAAGCATTTAACGTTCTTGTATATACAAAATCGAAACTCTAAATTAAAATAACACATTATTTCACTTTCTTGACTCTTAATTATTTGAGGTTATTTTAGTGGTTTGTTCGAGGGTGAAATGAGAAGATAAAAAATGTACTTCTTTTTCTACTTATAGTGTGAAATGGAGCAAAAATTGTTCCCTGAAACTCAATATCAATTTTGTTTTATCCCTTCAATATTTATGTCAATCGAAATTAATCAGATTTGATTGAGTTTATTTTTAAACTAACTTAATCTAAATTTAATTGGATTGGATTTAGTTATTTGGTTGAATAGTTAAAAATGTTTTATCATTTATTTCTCGTGTAAATCTTATTTTTTAGCTTCCATATTTTAAAATTAGTTATTGTAGTTCAAATATAGCATTTTTTAATATTTTTCATCTAAATAAATATTAAAATATTTAAATCTCTGTATATATTATTCTTAAATATTTAAGTACGTATTAACTTGAAAAACACGAGATATTAAATTATTCTCAGTTATACAATCTTATATTACGAAATAATAAATTTTTGTCGCGATTAAATTTTATATTATTAAATTATTGTAATTATTATTTTTATTTTTTTCACGTAAAATAAAAAAAATAAAAAAATAAATACATACATAAAAGGTAAATTGATGAACGAACCTATTCAAATAGTTGAGGAGTTTGAATTGAAATGAAATTCCATGTTGAATTGAGTACATTTCTAATAGAAAACGAGTCAAGACATAAGCTTTGTGTTAAAAAAAATTGTACATCAGCTTTTAAAAATCAGTTTCAAACACAACATACATTGTCATTAAAAAAATCTTAATTAAATTTTCAGTACCATAAAATATAGGTATGATAATTTTAATTTCTAACGGTTGTCAACCAGTTTCTGTTAAATGATGCCGCAACTAACGAAGCTGCCATTCTTCTTAGAATTTAGGGTTTTCACACAAGTATATAATACTGCAGTAATTAGATACATAATTTCCACATATTTATATATATATTTAAAAATAGAAGCTTCAATCTGATGTTGAAAAATATTTAAAAGATAAAATATTTAAGAAAAAAATAGTATACTAAGTGAATGTAGGTAGTGTTAGAAAAAGGTAATCTTTTACATAAAGGGATGTTAAGTGAATGTAGGAATCAGTTTGGTTTGTTGTTTGTGGGTATGTAACTAACATTTGAAAAACAGGATTTTATTTTTGGCCCTTTTACGAAGTGAGGTTTTGTGGGGTTCTCCATTCTATTAAAGTTGTGTCATTTGTTCCTGTTGGTTTTCACATTTAGGATTTTGTATAATTTTGGTTAGTTGGTGTGAAAGAGGCAAATGAAATGGAATTGCCAGATCAATTTAGGGTTTTGCATTAATTTGGTTAATTAGTGTGAACAAGTTGATTAAATTGAACTTAGCAAATGAAAAAAGGATCTACAACTACACCAAAAGAGAAGGGATGCATACCATACAAATTTTGTGGAACACACTCATAATGATCTACGTGCCAAACTTAAGGGAATCTTATATTTTTAAAATCTTATATTCTGATGATTCTTCTTTTATAAACACATGCATTTCACTTACCTCTTGATGTAAATGGAGATTATAAGAATCTTTAGTAGCTATTATGTCCATTTACCTTTCTTGTTTAATGACATGTGTTGGCCAAATATTTTATACATTATGTTTGTTTTGCTTTATAAAAGTAACAATGGTATTATGAAATATATAGTAGTTTATAAAATTGTATGTTTGAAAGTACAATACTAGTTAAGTTGGTCATATAATCATATAACCCATTACGAGGAATAAACCAAAAGTTGCATTGTGTTATAGGTAAAAGATAAATTGACTTGGGAAGGAATGACTAATAATAGACAAATAAATGGTAAAATATTATTATGGACTAAATGTAAATTTAGATAATCTTTTAGGGAAGACTTCAATATCACATCACATGTTGAAAAAATAAATCCACACCACAAATTCATTAAGGTATATTATCTCTTTTTAATTGCTTCAATCACATTACTGCATATATTACATTCACTACACAATGATAACAACTCATAAAACAACAATATAACCTAACAACTTTACCTTATTGCCTTTGGTGGCAAACTTCATATGTTTTTGTCACTTTCATCTTTAATTCAAACACATGTTCATGATACAAATGATACATCCTAAAAAAAACGAACGAGTTGACCCATTGACCTATTTTTAAATTATTAGAATTGTTTATTATAATAAAAAAAACTATAATTTAAAGAATTAAATATTTATATTATTTTATTTAAATATATAAATAATCATCTTAATTTATCTGATTAGAAACATAAATTAATTATATAAAAATAATTTTTTACATGATTTAGTGTGTTTAGAAAATGGCACAACAAATCAAAACGTTCTGTATATCCAAATATTTTATCTAAATGGAGCAGGTACAGTGTGTTTATTATTGTCCAAGACAGGTGAGGAAGAAAGACAAACAAATGTATAAAAGAAATCCAAAGCATTAATTAATAATTAAATAATGGTAACAAAAATAATAAATAGAAGGAATAAATTAGATTACAGGGGACACGTCAAGATTCACTGTTTGAAACAAAGAATGTGTGTGAGCCGTGGGATCCAAAATATGACCGTTGTAAACGCTCCTACATGTGTTTCAATTTAAACCCATCTTCTGATGAATAAAATAATAAAAGGGGAGGACAGGGACAAGAACATCATAAGACACTGTTTCTTCAACAAACGTAAGCGTTTTCCTTAGTACTCTGTTTCTTTGATTTAACAATCATGTATTCAGCTTCGACCATGAGGAAGCCTCCATTGCCCAGATCTCCGTTGCGTCTTCGACCGCCTCAAGCGGTCCACTCATCGGACTCTTTCACTCTTCAAACCCCACCAGGTTTTTCTTCTATTTAAGCGCTGGATATTTTCTTTCCTTTCTCTCCTTTCTCTTTTTATTTACCTTTGATTTGAAGCAGATTCTTTGACCAAATCTCAGAAGCCTGCGCTCTCTCCGAATATGCGACCGGAGTACCGCACAATTTCGTGCGAGTTACGGGCCCTGGCGAAAATGGTGCGTGACGAAGTCAATGACGAGAATTTGGAGAAAGCTGCCGGTGGGAATTCTTGCGGTGTGAAATCAAGTGTTCTGTTCGAGAGGGGGAGATACTACGAAGAGTATTCTGCTCGAAGGAACGAGAGGCTTATGAGAAAGAGAGGTATAACTGCTGTGGATGAAGGGAAGATTAAACCGGTGCGCGCTCTTGGAGTTTCAGTGGAATCTGGAAAGAAGAGTAGTGTGAGAAAGGTTGGAAGTTTGAGAAAATCTATTTCTGCTGCTTACTCTACCGGGGTGAGTGAAACACCAAGGTACATGCTTAGAAGCATGACTAAGGAAAACAAAAAACCTCCTCTGGCTACAAAATCTGACAGATCTATTATGGCTGGGGAGAAGAAAATGGGAACAAGAGCAAGAAGGATTTAACACTGAAGATTTTATTTCTTTATAGGGAGGGGAGATTGAGAACTTGATTTAATTTATGTTCAAGGTTGAATCTTGTTCTCTCATTTCTTTATATACTTTGTTTTCTACTTCCAAATAAGAGTTACAGTTATTCGAGATCATCTTTCTGATTCACATATGATCATTATATGATAGTATACATCATCTTCTAACGATAAAATATGAGTGTACATCCATTATTCGTTGGATGATTTGTTTTTATCGAGTATTCGACAAAATATGAGTGTACATCCATTATTCGTTGGATGATTTTTTTTATCCATTATTCGTTGGATGATTTTTTTTTATCCATTATTCTTTGGATGGTTTTTTGTTTCGGGTATATTTGATTTAAAATTGATTTATTTAACCATTTACACATTAGTGTGTCTATAGTGAATTACTTGAAAACAAACATGATCAATCATTTGTCTTTTTCTTTTTAATCTTCCTTGAAAATGTTATCAAATCACTTCAATTTAGTGCTGAAATGGATCTCTTTTTGTTTTTCTCTTTTATGGCCTTTTGAGTTGCCAAACTTTCGTCTACTGCTAATATTTTACAGTATTTTACAGTTGAGAAAGATTCTCACATATCAGCATCTTCTAGATAATATATGTACATGAGATTTGAAGAGCAAACATTGTCCAAAATTTTCATATCAAATTTCTTTCAATGATAACTCCCCAAAAGCCTGCTAATCGATTGCAATGCCCCAAAAGCCAAGTGAACACTGAATTTCCCCCTCAGTTCAAATTTTCACTTTCGATAGAAGCTGCCGCTATTTCCACCTTATCCAAATTGATAACTTCACTTTCCACAGAAATTTCTGCTGAAGTTGATGTCTCTTTCACCCCATTCAAATTATTGCTATCTTCACTTTCTATAGAAGCAGATTTATCAGGAATTTTTGCTACATCTGCTGCAGCAAAAGTGTCTTCTAGCCCAACCAAACTGTTATTGCTGCCTTCTTCTTGGCTTTCCTCCACTCTATAATATACCTATGGAAATTTTAAAATTGAATTAGCAATTGCCATTTTAAGAAAAAAGCAAAGGAAAACCTTACATGGCAACTCAGACTTAATCTGGAACATAAAATCAACCACTCACATATATCATATTCATCGTTTTATTTTCAATTTCCAGCCCACTAAATTAGTAATGCAAGCTGTTGTAGGAATATCATATGTATTTAACTAAAAAAGCAAAAATTCATTGTGCAAATAAACCGGATAAAGGAGGACAATTAAAAACAATAGAATAAAAGATTCTAAAGGGGACCATATTGCATACCACGCAAGTACGGGCAGGGGAGAGGACCTTGAATGAATTAGGGCGGTTATTAAAATTTGTTTCAGGGACTCCTGGTATGCCTTCTGGAGTCGTGAAGTGATCTACATCGTGCCCCACCTATAACAGTGGAAATGGTCAATCTCCAAAAACTAACAAGAAACGTATATTCATAACCATCAAATAACATGGTCAATCTCCACAAACTAACAAGAAAGGTATATTCATAACCATCAAATAACAGCACTTGAGTTGAACTCTAAAAGTCACAGCCCTGTGCCATGTATCGTGTCTTAGCTGACCCCTCCAATTCAACTCTCCTCACCTCCCAACCATTTTGTCCTTCAATACCACTCTCAAGGAAAATCAGAACAGCTTATATGATTTCCCCTATAGTTATTCCAACTTTTCCTCCTTAGTTATTCTCCAACCTCATCCACACCCACCCGACATCATTGCTGTTCAGAAGTGCCACTTGGTTAATAAATCATTAGACTCAAGCAGAATATAGAGGTGTGGGAGGTAAAAAGAAGTTATAATGGTTGATATTTTTATTAAAAATAAAAACTTAAGGGAAGATCTATTGAAATTTCAGAACAATTTTGGGAATGACAGGGTGGCATCCCCCTTGGACCGACCATAGTTTGAATATACTCATATTTACTGCCAGAGAGATTAGGACTCCTTACTCTTCCATGACCTCCAAATTCCCAAGCATCACTATCCAATGCAACTCTATATTTCCCAGGCAAGTCACATCCAACTTTATACCTGCATCATCGTTTCAGTAGTCATTTCCACGTCTGGTTAACGATTATTACTACAGTAAAATTTATAAATCTACCATACATGAAACAAAGTACACACACAACCTGTTGCAAATAAAAATCTCTTAAAACACAAATGAAAATTGAACATGAGCTGCATACCCTTCATATGTATTCTCTGGATGAAAATTGAATACAAATATCAGATCTCCTCGCTCAAAGACTATAACCTATAAAGGTAAAAATTATTAGGCAGTTAATTATAAAATAGCAAACGAAGTCTCAGAGTAGACAATGTTCTTCGATCACACCTAGTTCACATTATGTTCACAACACAACACCTATACTATTTTCTGAAACTCGAACTCAGTTTAGTGGCAAAAAATATCAAATTATGAATGAGTATAGTAGAATCATTTGGGGGCCTATTCACCTTGTCTTCATCATCTGCGCTGCTCACGATTTGTTTTGTTGTTGCGATGAACGAAAATTTATCATCAAGCAAGTTCATTGCCCTGTCAAATGCATTCATGAACTGCACAAGTTTCAAAAACAAAATCATAACAAATATGTTGATAAGTAACACACGTGTAGAAGAAAAAAGAATAAACAGAGGTCTGCAGAAAGGAAAAAGGGGGCTCCACAAGATAAAATCACACAGTTCCCGCCTGCAACCCACCAAAATATGCTCAATGACAAAACCCAATTTTTACCACATTATTCTGAGGAAAATGAAGATCTGAAATAACCATGCCTAAGCCCTAGCATATCATTTAAACAAAGCTAACGCAGATACTCTAATTGTACCAATAAATTCTAATTTATGAGTTCCCAAATTGATGAGAAATTAAATGTTACACGTATCTGTTTACACCATTTTTTTTTATCATGTATTGTAAAATCACACATGAAAACATGCAAACAATAAAAACCTTGTATCCTACAAACTTATATTTTCTTCATTTGCTTTAACCAAATGAATTAGGGTTTTTACAATGTTAATAATTTGAATAAATGGTTTAGTATACACAGGCATATTCAAAGGCATTAATGTTTGAAAAATATACTTGCTTCATCCTTGCATAACAACAATTCAAAGATTCCAATGATGTTAAAATCAATAAAACTTTCAAACAAGTCTGAGAAATGAAGCCACAAAACAGATATGTCAATGCTGTGTTTAGCGAATACATATTGGTATAGCCCACCGCTGACCCCATAAAAACCTACCACTAAACACAAATAAATAAATCAATATATTATTACCTTGTATCTCAAGTGATCTGTATCCACCAGATTCCACTGACGCCTGCACTTCTCATAACTCCATCCATTGCCTTCTCTTGGGAAATCAATCCATTCCGGATGGCCAAACTAAAAAAGGCCTCATGAATGTGACTTAAAAAAAATGCTAATGCACGATATACAACTATAGTAATAAGTGTTGATTGCCTGTATGCAATTTGCTTTATGCTCAACAAAAAAATCATGGTAGCTGCACCATAATAAAACAGTAAACAGCAGTTTTGGAGGAAGAAGAGTGAAGCAGTATACACACCTCATTGCCCATGAAATTAAGGTAGCCCTCTCCACCTAATGCCATGGTTATGAAGTGTATCATCTGAAAGGATTGAGGTAACAATGACTCCAATGAAATTATAAAGCAAAAATAATTATGTATTGCATTAGCATCTTTGCAATCTAATTTCTATATAAATGGTGTACTGCAGTGATCTTAATGATCAGGTAAAAGACCTTCTGAAGAGCAATCCCTCGCTCAACAATAGGAGAAGCATCAACCAAGCAAGACATGCCGGAATACATTTCTTCATCCATCAGGAGAAATGCAACAGTCTTATCCCCAACGATGGCCTGCCCAAGGCAAAAATTATAAAACATTGGTAGTAGTGGAATTAAAAACAATGAAACATATAAATTAATGATTATTTGTCCCCTCCAGTTTCCATCATTTTTCTGTTCACAAATTCAATTTTGCATAAGTTCTTATAGTATTTCTATCACAAAGGTAAACTGAACATACACTAGCAGAGTTCATACCTGGTCATGGCTTTCAGCATAGGAAACACATTTCTCAGTGTATCTCCTATTTGTCAAACTCCAAGAGATTTCCTTCATTGACCATGTGTACTCATTCTTGTTCTTCAAGTAATCAATCCATTTATCGGGGATAGCCATGGCTAGACGATAGTCAAAACCAATTCCACCGTCAGAAACTTGATTACCAATTCCAGGCATGCCAGAAACATCTTCAGCAATTACAGTTGCATCAGGCAAAATACTGTGGATCAGACAATTAGCCAGCATCAGATAGACAACAGCATCCACATCTGTTGCTTCACTAAAATATTCATTATAATCCCCTGTAAAAGCAATGTTGATTCCATGGTGATGATACAGCATTGATGTTACTCCATCAAATCGAAATCCATCAAATTTAAACTCCTCGAGCCACCACCTTAAATTAGATAAAAGGAAACGAAGAACTTCCCAGTTAGCATAGTTAAAGAGTCTACTATCCCACAACTTATGATAACCTCTATCTCCAGTATGGAAGTACGAATCTTGTGAAGTTTGGCCAACATCAAAGCCATTGAGTCCATCGGTAATATTATTACTGGCATGACTGTGGATAACATCCATCAAAACCTGCAAACCTAGGCTATGGGCCTTATCTATCAGATATTTAAGATCTTCAGGAGTTCCAGATCTACTGCTCACAGCGTAAAAATTTGTTACATGATATCCAAATGATGCATAATAAGAATGTTCCATCACGGCCATCAGCTGGACTGTATTATAGTTGTTTGCTCGAATACGGGGCAAAATCTCATCTGCAAATTCCCTGTAAGAATTTATGCGAGGTTCAGAGCTACTCATCCCCACATGAGCCTCATATATCCGTGGGGCCTTTGGCTTCGGTGGACGCGGATATTTGAACTGATATCTGCCGAACAGAAAAGAAGGTGAACAAATGAGCATAATTCTGTTTGAACAAAACCGAGTTAAGTGTGAGGAAAATATAGATAACAAATATATATAAAAGAATGGTAGGATCATTGGATCCAGTTGAGCAATTTACAACTTTTAAATCCAATAGACATTTCCTCATTCTGTTGCAAACCAAACCCTGACAAACAAAAGTTGTTTTTTAATGACCAGACAGAAAAGAGGAATGAAACATGCTAGTGTATATGGAATATAAAAATGGTGGAACTCTGTTGATTCATCCATGGATTCTATCAAAACACACATTTGAAATCAGTATTTGTTCTTTTATCAACCATGATTTGAAGTGAAAATTTCAAATAATGACATTTGATGGGATTTTGGTAGTATTCATTACCAAAATCAAATCAAATTTTATTTTATAATAAATCATGTATCACAGTACATTTAGATTTCATTTATGCCTCAGATGAGACTTTATTTATAGTGCAACTAAAATAACCACGTTCATTTCATTTCGATACAAACCTTTAAATTAATTGTAATTCAACTGAATGCTATAAAAAATTTTGAATCTCCAAAACTGTATGAAATTATTTACACAACTTTAAATTCAGTTAATCTGTGGCATACTTCAAAGTCCCTTTTAGTATCCATCCTTCAGATTCAATGCTTAATTTTTATTAAAGAAAACAACTCAAAAGAAATTCAATAGGTGAATTATGTGACCTCTCTGAAAGTGGTGGATCCCAGTAGACACCATCGTATGGTGCTGCAAATCTGGTAGGATCAACAGTGGCATATTTGATCCAAGCAGGGATGCGATCAACCCAAACTCCATCCCCATGGCGGAACCTAAACTTCACTCTTGAACCGTGTGGTATAGCTGGATTTCCATCAGCATCAGGGATCTTAATACTCCAGACACCAAATTGATTTTTTTCCATCTGGTGGTTTGAACCATCCCATCCATTAAAGTCTCCAATAGTTTGTGCTTCCCTGCATTGAAAGATATATAAAATCTGAAAAGATTATTAAATAAAACAACGACAAATACTTGACAAATATATAACTTACTGAGCAGCAGGTGCCCACTCACGGTACACAATTCCACCTTCTTCTCTGTTGAATCCAAATTTCAAATAACCTGAGAAGAAAAAGGAAGTCAAAAAGAAATGGAAACATTATAAAGCTGTCGATGGAACCATTCTATCAAATCAGTGAGGCATTTTAAAAGAAATCAATCCAGTTGAAGCACAGTTATGATACAAGACACGGATAAACGTTAGTAAGTAGTTGTACTTAGCAGCCATATTATTTTGTACGCACATATAGAAAAGAAAAACAAACATGAAACAATGCCGAGAATCATAACCACCTTTGGCAAATTCCTCAACGCCTCCTTCATATTCTTCAATAAGCTTTTTCTGATCTGCATATCTCTTCAGTCTATATTTGAAGTGATCTTTATATGGCTTTAGGGACGGATCAATAGAAAAGATGCCAATGTTTTCTAAGTATTCCTCAGTGGATGATATTGTTGATTTGTCATCTGTCATAACAGCTACACCCTTGAAACGAGAGCTCACCTAGTTGTAGGAAAACACACCAAGACAACTTATCCACTTGCAGCATATTCGCATATGCGTATAACAGACATACGAACTTTCATTCCTAAAAAAATGTAGCAAATCCGCCAGACTACAGTCTAAATGTTCAATGCCATTTTACTTAATTCACTTTTATCATTCACTTCTATCTGGACGTGACAAGTAGAAAAAAGGGAAAGAGTTTAGCACGCTATAAATCAGTTGAATTTGTCAGTTGTTATTTACCTTTATTATGTTCGTCTTTAAACTAACTACGGCTCCATAATTACAATTAGGAACTGCCCGCCACAGTACCAAACATACCGAACTAATATTCCAGAAGCAAATTGATTCCGACAAAAGCAACATACAATTCTAAAGTTTCTCAGGAAACATTGACCCTAATTGTTTAATTGTTGAAATAAGAGACATGAAACATGGCCAAATATACCATCTCGTGCAGTGATCTTCTCAATCCAAAACCGAACCCATATCCAAGTGGATTCCGACAGCCAAGAGCAAGATCAACTGACTTTTGCGGTGCAAGATGCTGCCTGCTTCTCACACTCTGCCCAAAGAAAGAGAGTATCGAAAGCTATCATTCACATTAGATTTTGATAAACACAAGGTGGTGTTTGAAGAAGTAATCATAATTCGGTGCTCAAAAACCTCTTACTCTTACAGTAAAAATATAAACGAGTACTTCACTGACTACTTACTTCAGACTATAAATTCTAGAAGGAACCGTGAGAAATCTAGGGTTCAGGTTTTTCCACTAAGGAAGAGAGAATAAAAATAAAAAGGAACCAAAATGCAGGTTTGCTTGAAATCAAAACAGTGCCAAGAAAGCCACACAAAATTTGTAGAGAATAGAAAGAAGAAAGCAGCGTAAGCAAAAGTTGAAGATAGTGAATTACGTGGGTGGTGCAGGCAATGGTTGAAGAGACGGAAATGAAGGGATTAAGGCACAAACAGTTAAACATTTCGCCGAGATCCAAACACGGTCTTCGACTTGAGCTTCAAGCAATGTCCGTGAACATGATGAAGAGAAGAGCATTGAATAAGAGTGGTGTCGTTTGATTGTTTAAATAGCCATAGTGAGGGACCCACTTGGGCATGAATTATTAACCTTAATCGTCTTTTCAGTGCTAGATTACAAATAAGAAACAGAGCCCTTTTGCCACGTGAAGAACCAAGCAAGCAACGGTGCGCGAGTTTCCATCTGTTTGTTTTTCATGCGTTCTCTTTCTTCTCCCAAGATATTAACCCTACATGTAATCATGTTTGTCGAGAAAATAATTTCTTAAAGGAGACAGTAACATTAATAAAGTTTTAAGTTTTAGCATAAATGTAAATAGAATAAAAATACTATAAACATGTACCTATTCTAGAAAGTTATTTATCGAAATATGCTTTAATCTATGATATTTAACACGAACAGAGTAATTGCTGCAATGATGTGTGTAGAGAATGAGATTTGATTTAGACTTGAAAACTTATAAATTGATTCATGGGTCATTCTCTTCATTAATTAACAAGCACTATATAGTGAAAAAATAAAGCTTAAAAACAGTTATTTCAATTTTGGTGCCAACAAGAAGAAGACACGAATTGGAAGCAAAATCAAAATCAAAATCAGGAATTGAAAACTATAAACATACAAAGATTTGGCCTCTGCCTTAGCCTCCAACACTTGCATGTTTATGTTTGCTGCCTTAGGCTCTTTTCATTTCTCTGAATCACTGCTTCACACAATATTCCATCACCTGTGGCAGTGCCAAGCACTCATTTCACTTTCCTAATGGTGCTTTCCACAACATTTTCAGTTTCAACTGCAAAATGTGAGCTCAATTCAACCTTCTTAGTAAGACACCAAGAAATCATTTTTCTAGTTTCGCAAAATCATAGTTGAAAAGGCCGAGTTTTTTAAATAGTGAGAAATTTTCGTGCTCAATCAAAATACAAACACTGCATCGTAATTGCAATGTGTGCACCACGCCAAGTCAAACGCTATTTGCAGTGAGCTTTCTTGTGAGATTGGTGGCATGTAAGATAGTTTGAAAATTTCTTCGTCGTTTAAATGTCATCATATTCATCTTAGATAATGTCAATTTCTTATGTGAACTCCATTTTTTACATGTAATCAGTTCTCATTCTTATTTATTTTTTTTATTTTTTTCGATTTTTTTAACAAATTAGGGATATAATTTTTATATTGCGTATATAAAATAAAACATGTTTTTATTATATTCCATTCCATTTTTCTTATACTTCGCATGATACATAAAAGATAAACGAGCACGCAGTTTAAAAAAGTAAAATAGAGAAATAATATGTGTGAATGAATTAAGGTTGTAGAAAATACAAAAGAAATAATCTTATTATATATAAATAAATAAAAAATGAGCTGGGTGCATTTAATTGGACATTCTTATTATGTATAAATGTGCTAGGGTCATGATTTTAATTTAAACAAGCACTAATTATCAAATCTGAATTTCACGTTCCCTCGATTTTGTTTACAATAACTTTTGAATGATTTATAGTTTGAATTATTAAAATAAAATCTATTCTAATGTTCATCTTTTCAACATGGAAGTGTTTTTTTATTGACATATTTGGTTTTATACACCGAGTTGATAAAATGTTGTTGGATTTTTTTTTTTTCATTAAAGAAATGTTTTTATCTTAATGAATATGAATGATGAGTTAATTTTGGATGTTGATAGTATCTAATAATAATTTAATATTTTTGTTGTTCGAACGTATATAATACTTTACATAAATAAGTTAGTCAATTTTAAATAATTCAAAATTTTTTTTATCTCGGGTGATGCAAACAAATTAGTATATTTAAAATAATTCAAATATACTTCATCTTCTATAATATGAGTTTGTGTTAAAGTTCCCTGACAGCAAATTTTTAAAATATAAAAAGACAGAATTTAAAATTGACAAAAATCGATAGTTATGTTTTAAGTTAAAAATGTTGTGTAAAAAAACAAAAAAAAATGTAATCAGAATCACTCTAAAACATAAATTCATCAGTTTTCTTTATTGTTTTTCTAAAGTTTCTTAATTTATTTATTTTTTTCTAAAGTAATGAGTCAAGAGACAGTTGCTAATATATCTAATTTAGTTGATGAGAACTTTGAACGTAAAAAACTTTTGTCTTCTTTAGCTTTCAAAGTTTTTTAACTCGTTTGTTTGCGGACGTGGAATCTAAGAGTGCTAGATTACAAATTAAGGAAAAATGAATCTTTATAAGTTTAAACTAATCCACAATCTTGTGCTAATTTGTTGGGAGTGACTTTCTAAGAACAGCCTAAACATTCTTAACTTGTTTTTTAGTTTTTTATTTATTTATTTCGGAACAATGTTTTGTTAGTTAAATTAAGTTAACACTAATTTGTATCAAGCTAGACAACTATGTGAGTTTGAAAAATATGAAGTGTTTTGTAACTTAATTGTTGACTAGTAGAACTTGTTGAACTTTTGTTTGCATGATAGACTTATATTTAAAACATAATTGTTTAACTCTTGAAACATTAGTTGTACAGGGGAATCAACATTTTATTGGACTGACAAAATTTAAATAGTATTTTATTAGTGAACTAGATGTTTAGAGTGGTGATGAGTGTGTATATGTTGAAAATTTGTTAAATTATGATTTTGGAGTATAAAATGCTTTTGAATATGATTTTCTATATTTGATCATCATTAGGAAGATTTGAAATCAATTGAATCAATATATGTTTATGGAGTACAATTGATATAGGAATGTTTGGAATTAAAATAAGTGATGTTGATTCTTTAAAATATTTTTTTGATGTTGTATATTGTTTAACCAATGAATTAAATTTTAGATAATTTATATAATATTCATAATTTAATCATGTTTTTGTATTTTCTCTTTTAAATGATGAAGTGATAACAAATTGTTCAAGAAGAGAAAGAAAACTTCAATCTTCTCTCTTATGAGTGGAAATTGCTCAAAATACTTACATATATTATTTAAAGAAATAATTTTATCATTCAAGTGACTAATTTCATTGTGTAAATGTCAATTTATTGTTGGAGGGAATAATAAGTTATATAATGATTTATCTACTAGAAGACTAACACTTAAGCATTAAAATAATATTTAAGGGATGATGTTCATCATTTAAACAATGAGTACATTGTTTGAGAAAAAGTAAATATTAATTCTAGAGTTTACTGAAAATATTGTTTCAACAATAGTTTTTCTACCAATCAATATTGGATATACACCTAAGAACTTGATTTACTTTTCGGGATACATGATGTGCTAAATTGTTTAAAATTATGTTATACTTGTTTATCGTTTTTTTATAATATGTGATTTGTTTAACATTAATTATTTATTATGATATTATGTGTAAAATTAGTAGGTAAGTTGATGATATATAGTGAGTATCAAGTTATGAGATTTAATGATATATTCATGTTCTAATAATAACTCAAATCATAAATACTATTGTATCAAGTGGTGACTGATGATACATGGTGAGTATCAAGTTACTTTAATTGATATATTAATTTTATATGGATATATCAAGTTAGTCAATAAATATTGATGTGTCAAGTGGTGAGGCTTTATGATGATTTTTTGACGTGTAATTCATGTCCAAGAATCATTGGTATTCACTGAAATATGTAAAGAGTCATATTATTACACTAAGATTGTTAAATAACATTTATAACAAAGGGAATATAATTGTGGAAAAAAAATACATACAATAAATGTTTATTAATAAGTTAAAATTAAATACATTAGACTTTTATAATTGTTTGAAAATAATGAATATGTTTGATTATTATTGTAAAACAATTATTAATATTTTAAAATGACTAGTTTGTGTTTTTGGACAATGATAAGAATCAGAGTGTTTGTCATACAAGCATTTTTGTATATCTTTAAGATAATTTTAAAGATACATTAAAAAATTATCGAAAAAATATTTTGATATACATTATATATATATATATATATATATTCAAATTTTATATTTTATTTCAGTATAATAATGTGGCTGTTGTAAGTTTTCTCCCTTCAACATTTATATTCTTTCAAATAATTGATATAAATATTAAATAATTTACAAAAACTAATTACGTATATTAGTATTTATTTTCAATTTTAAACAACAAAAAATGTGAGAATTCCTTTGTTTAAACAATTTATACAATATAATCAATCAATTTTTTTCGATCCGATAAGGAGATTTAACTAAGTTGGCTTTACACGGTGCGAGGTGTTATAAATTCTTTGACATGTGTTCAATTATTTTGCGTAGTCTGAAAGGAAAAAAAGGAACAACACTGAACTAAGGAGGTTCTGAACCAAAGTCAATATTGGACAATGTTTCCATATTATGTGAAAGGAATAGAAGTGAAGGTGAGTTAGCAATGTACATGGCTTTCTCTCATCCACTTACACTGCAAGCACGTTTTGTCCTTCATTGGCAATATCACGATTCAGACCAAAAACGCAATTCGATGCTCTCTAGATTCGCACAAACTCATGACAACGACAAACTTGGATGTTTCAAACCCAATAATGTATTCACTAAAATCACTTAATTTTCACGTTAAAGGTGGATCACTCTTCAAGTTTTTGTTAAATGGTCTTTTACTGCTTTTGCTACTTGAACGACATTAGATGAATCGGCTCTCTTGTTGAATCTTCGAGCCTTAGACCAATTTTTCTTTAAACTGATTATTTTATCTTTATTTATAATAATATCTTGATATTTTTCATTTTTCAAAGTCGTCTTATTCTTATCTTCGCTTTTTTCTTCCGGATCATCTATTCCTCAATATTCTAAAATTGATTTTGCGGGTGTTTCAAATTTTAACCTTTGGATGTTTTTAATTTGAATATGTAAGCATTGGATTGTTATAGGATTGTCTAGTTATAAATAGTTATATATGTTGAGTTTATTGATTTTACAGTAATTACATTTAAATTTTATTAAAAAATATTATTAGTCGACATATTTCATACTTTTCTATAAAACTGATTTTTAAATGAATACAAAGAACAACGAACTCATGTTTGACCATTTTTTACTTTAAACAAACTTAAAGATAACATTTAGTATGTTTCTTTAATAAAAGTAAAGTTTGTGCCTATAATATGTAATTTTAACAAGAACATATCCACAATAAAAAAAAAACATTGTTATTTAATTAGTAATTATTGAGTTGTGTATTGTTTACTTTTTAAAACATATTCGAGATAGTTTTTTTTTTCTTTTTTTACAATTTATTGATGTAAGAATATTTAAGTAACGGAATGTTACATAATAATAATAATAATAATAATAATAAACATATCGTGTTTCTATAGTTAAGATAAATTCTAAATAAATTATTTATTTCCCAGAGAATTTGGGTGTAAATTGAGTATTTTCATTTGCTTCTCAATCTCATTTGAGGTATCTTTCAATTTTTGATGATTTATAGTTCTCGATCAATATATCTGTAAAAACACTTTGATATTCGAGTTACATATTTATGATGCATGTGAATTAATGATTTCTAAAAAAAAAAAAAACTCTTTACTTACCTAATTATACTACTTTATAATATAGACTTTTCATGTGTTGACCTTTTTAGGTCCAACTTTCTGTTGATCCATACCTATTATTGTTTGTTAATGTGATAATCCATTATTAACATCTTTAATTTTATATTGGATAAATATTTACTGTTTAGTAATTATTTGAGTAATTAGTATAACATTTGACCGATATAAAATGGGTAAGCTTAACTCGTGTCTTTCCTTCCAATAGACGTATATGTGGGTTTATACTCTTTATAAATTATGGTGTAGAAAATGTATATACCATAATAATATAAATGGGTTGAATTTTTAAGCCATAAATAATGACGATAATTTTAGTTTGAAATTATTAATATAATGTTAAATTTACTCAAAAAAAAATATGGGATAAACATTGAAAGTGAGAGAGTGAGAGAAGAATACAGATATTAAGCTAATTAAATGGAATGTTAGATTTAATTAAAATGTTTGAAAGAGCTTTCGGAACTAAAATACATTAAATGAAATTAAATATCAACTTTGACTGAAGTTTTTGGAAATTTTTAAAATTTGTTATACTTGCGTAACAATTAATTAGATTTATAAAACCAGAATACTACGCACAGATATTGTCATTAATATTTTCACTAATTATCAGTTAGTTATTTGATTTCATTAATATTTCACTTTAATTAGTTTTATTATTTAATTAATTATTTCATTAATATTATAAATGATTTTTATATTATTAATCAATAAAAGATAGGCACCTATAATAAATTTGTTGATTTTTATCAAAAAAAGAAACTTACAATCATATTTAACATGTTTTTTTTTTTGTGATTAATAGTGTACATTTTTTATATTGTTAATAATGCATAACGATTCAATTCGAATTTCAAAAAAGAAAAAATTGTAAGGACGGGCTCGAAGGTTGGCATAACATGCACCCCAAATCTGTACCAAGAAAAAAAAAAAAAAAAACACATGCACCCCCAAAACAAAAACTGCCCCTTGGATGAGTCTAAGGACAGTGATGGATCTGTGATTTATGCAGCTATAATTTATTGAATAAAATTTCTTCCACAAAAAATACACTATTTCATTATTAATTTTAAAGAGATAAGTTGCAAAATAAATAATAAAAATAAATAATGACGTCATCAAACGAAATCTTACGGTACACCTAATAACAATAATTCATATCGGGAGACTTAGTTATTGTTTAATTAAAAATACACAATATCTTAAATATAATAATCTAATTTTAACAATATTACTTCAACTGGCCTGACATAAAAATATTAAAAATACTATACAAAAATACTATTACCATTTTTTAATTCGTTTCAGGTTCGAAAATTGTAAAAAGCTATTTTCTTTTAATTTAATTTAAGCGATGTTTGTTTGGAGAACATTGGGTAGCGTGGGATGTTAGGAATGGTCGATGTCACTATCTCCCATATTGCTAAGGCTAAACTCAAAAGAAAAATCCGAAATAAAGATAAGGAAGCACGAGTGAAGGACGTTCTCAAATATTTTAATTTTTTTTTTCTCAACTTAATCCAACTCTTATCTATCGCTTATTATTCTCACCATAAAATATTACACATTATATACTAATCCATCAATAATAATAATAATAATAATAATAATAATAATAATAATAATAATAATAATACCTGTGGTCCTCAGTTGCCACATCCCATAAAATATCGCCGAGTTATTCGCGAGATTTCGCGTATTGCTTAGGTCCGATTCGATTTTAAGCAAAAAGTGAAATAAAAATGGACATAAAATATAATTAAAGTCAGATTTATTGTCACCCGTTAATATAATCCATTTTCATCATTATCATCCTACACTTCATACTTTAATACTGTTACGAACATGATACGTGCTGACAATGGAAAAATCAATTGTGAAAACAATGAAATTTATTTACATAATGACGTAGACATATATTATATAAATATCCACAAGAGTAATGATTCACTATTAACATTAATACTCTAGATTAATAAATTAATGAGATGATAAGTACACTTTAATTCTCTCATGAAATTGATTGTTCTTCTCTTATAGAAGCATATACATTATTATACAAGTTCCCTCTCTCTTTTATTGTGTGTTCTTGCAATATGGAGAAGCATATTTTTTTAGGTTATCATTAACTTTATACCACCAGTTCAAAAAGAAAAATATTATTTTTTTAAATGAATCTTCAGATAATATTACCATATATTTCTTAAATAATTTTTAACAAGAAATTTATTTTCAGAGGCTTTTACTATTGAAATATTTTAACTTTGGGTGTAATTTGTCTTATTCGTTAATAACTGAATAATTTTGGAGGATAAGAAATCGAAGGCATCAATACCATGTCTACTAATACGAGAACTTCGTTCGAAGAGGTTATGCTACCGTATTCTTCAAAGGTTGGTGAAAATTTGTTGGGATGAAATTTAGGTATATTGAAAATGAAAGCAAATTTTACATTTCATTTGTCAAAAATAATTTTGAAATATACGTATAATTAAGTAAAGAAAATATGTCTATCTTAATATACTATAGCAAATATTAATACAAAATCAGGATAAATATGTGACAAAAAAAAATATTAAACTTTCTAAAAAAAGTGTTAAACTCTAAAAAAAAACATTCCACTTTAACTTTTATTTTTACTATTAATTATGTTTTAACAAAAATTATGTATATATATATATATATATA
>Ga0123340_1000246_pt1 | contig 31292 bp, 19 predicted proteins | sample SirMexnodulemix_FD_89961 | JGI IMG/M metagenome (GOLD analysis project Ga0123340, IMG submission 89961) | Root nodule microbial communities of legume samples collected from Mexico - Siratro Mexico nodule mix | ecosystem: Host-associated > Plants > Roots > Nodule | place: Mexico: Nepantla...
ATTAGATGTTTCCCTTTAGTTTTGTGGGTTGGAAAATGGTATAATGTTCATCTTATAATTCCGGTGTAATTTGTGGATAAAGTTAAAAAATTTTTTGCTTTTTTTTTTTAAAGTTGAATTTTGTATATTTATATGTAATAAGATTCAATTTATAGTCCAGATTTTTTTTTCTAGTAAATATGAAACACTTTAAATTAATAAAAATTGGCTGGTTTTGATTTTATTTTTTTAAATTCAATTCAAACTGGTTGGTGAACACCAATAATAAGATTTAGTTAGAAAAGGGAAAACTTATTTCAATAATTTTTTAAGAAAATTAATCCCTAATTACCTACAAGAAATAACTTTGATACAGATAGAATAAATAAGAAAGAAAAAGAAAATAAAGCAATGGCTAGCACGCTTGCATAGCACATGCACTTTCCATCAGGGATCTCAGTGTGTTGTCTACACCAACCATTTATTGCACCTTTTGATGCAATGCAAACCCTAACTTTTTTTTTTCCAAATTCTAGTATCCTTCTTCATAGACATCAACCCTACTCTTCTGTGATTTATGGAAACTTCTCATTCTTGCACAACACAGCATTTTCATCCATCTCCAAGGACATGTTTTACCACACAAATTTTTTTCAGGTTAAATAACCTTTTATTTTCTTCTATTTTAAATAATTTTAAATTAATTTACATTTTTAAAGAATATGATTTTGAAAAAATTATATATAATAAATTTCTGCAGATGAGCTTATACATAGTTAATCTTAAATTAAAAAAGAAATTAATTCTGTTTTTTTTTTGTATTTTTAAGAAATTCTTAAAGAGAAACTCACGTTCCTACTGTAAAATTAATATTTTAAAAAATTTTGTACATTATTATTATGTCTTGCCTTTAAGCATTTTCATCGATTAACCGTCATTTCCCATTGTCAGGTATGTAGGGTCATAAACATACTTACTTTGTCACCAAAAATTGGAAAAGGAAAAGATTGAATGTCGGCAATTTCATCCATGAAGATAATTCCAACTTGTAAAGGTTGTCTATAAATAAATGCACACTACAACAATTAATTATTATCGTGAGCTCCAAAGCAATAGTAGGTGGTTTTCAGATGGACCAGATTCGGTGCAGGGTCCTCCATGCATGCTCAGAGATAAACTTTTCCCAAAAATATCCTCACAAAACACTTTTTTATAAAATTAATGTTCTATTTCACTACGCTATCACATAAACTAATTCTTTAAAAAGAGCAAAATAAATATAAAATAATGAGAGAAACACACTAAATTCATGTGAAAAACCATACCAAATAAAGATTCCAACTAAAAAATGGTACCACAAAAGTTAAAATATATTATAAAAAAATTCTAAGGTAATATTTTTTTATTGGAAAGAATGTTACTTTCCCGAAATGAAAGAAATTAGTTTGTTTTGAAAAGAGACCCTTTTACCAGAAATTTTTCAACACTCAGGTTAGAATATTGAAATTATAAGTATATAAACTTTCAACACTCAAGTTAAAATATCGAAATTATAAATGAGCATGAGAGATAAATAAATATTTTCTGTAAGATTAGTATGTAGGTATATGTTTTTCAGAATTAGATTAAAGTATTTAAAGAATATTTAAAATAAACAAGAGATATGATTGATTATTGAATAGTTGTTATTCAATCAATTGTTATATAATTATCTAAGTTATATAGTTGTATTTGATTTGATTGGGTTACATCCAACTTGAGTGAATTATTATGTGTATCTCCATATATCTTGGATACAAGTAGGTACATAAGCTTCTCAAACTTAGAATTTATAAATGAAGCCTATGTGAACTGATATGATGGAAGAACAAGTTTGAGTGTTCTACAATTGTTCATAAGATTATTTTGTTCTGATGATACTTTATTTGTTATGAGTTGGACTACTTTGAGATGATCATTTATTTTTAAACGACTTGTCTGATTGTGATGGTCACTTATTTTCAAGATATTATGTTCAGATATTATTTTGATGATCGTTTTATCTTGGAAAATGATTTTATATAACTTTGATCTAATGATCGTTTGATCTCAAATAACGACCATGCTTTAGATTCGATGATCATTTGATCTTAGATAATAATTTTGTATGGTTTTAATTTGGTGGTCGTTTGATCTTGCATAGACATTGTTATTTCAATGATCGTTTGATCGCGGTCAGTGCTAACTTTTTTCCAATGACTGTTCGGTCTTGGATAACAATTATTTTGATGATTGTTTGATCTTGGACAAACATTGTTGTTCTTATGATAGTTTGATCTCGGTGAGTGTTCTTTCTATGTCTGTTTGACCTTTGATAGCAATTGTTTCGATGATGGATTGATCTCATATACACACTATTGTATGGTTTTGGCGAGAGTTTTTTCTACGATCGTTTAGTTTTTAGTAGCAATTTTTCTGATGATCGATTGATCTCGAATATGCATTATAGTTATGATGATCTCGAATAGGAACTGTAGTTTTGATGATCAATTGATCCCATCGAGTGTTCTTTCGATAATCGTTTAGTCCTTGATAACAATTGTTTCGATGTTTATTTGATCTTGGATAGACACTGTAGTTCTGATGATCATTTGATCTTGGTGAGTGTTCTTTTTATGACCGTTTAGTCATTGATAGCAATTGCTTTGATAATCGTTTGATCTCATATAGACATTATTGTTCTAATGATCGTTTGATCTCTACAAGTGTTTTTTTTAATGAATGTTTGGCTTTTGATAACAATTGTTTCAATGACCATTTAATATGGAATAGACACTATTATTTTGATGATCATTTGATCTTTGATAATGATTTTGTATAACTTTATTCAAATGACTGTTTGGTTTTGTATAGCAATTGTTCCAATGATCATTTTATCTCGACTATCGATGTACTCTTTGAAATAGTTATCAAAAGAAACTTTATTTCAAGAATGCATCTCATTAAAACTTTGCTAAAAGAAATCATCCTTAAGGATAAAAACCGAGATATGAAAAAAGAGTACATCATCCTTATCAATAATTCAGTTGTAATATATTTTCAAATGGTTGCATTCCAATCCTTGACAAGAGTTTGCTATTTAATTCTTCAAGTTTGTAAGAACATTATGTAGTGAGTCTACCACTTAGTATGAACCTTCCCAGTTGGGTGCTAGTTTTCCTTCATGCCTGTCTTTTCGGGCTTCTTTGAGATTTTGCCACACCAGTTTACCTTTGTGAAATAATCATTTCCTGACATGAATTATAGCGTTAGGCTCTTCTACTCTTTGCAACTTCCTCTCTTATTCATCTTTCTTTTTGTACTTGTTGTATGAGGTCTAGATCAACTCTGAGATTGTTATCATTATTGTTCTTGTCAGATTTCTACCTAGCCAAATTGTGTCATGACATATATTAGCAAAAAATTACAATGATGACGAGTGCACCAATCAAATTGTAGCAAGTAATAAAATTATCGTTCTTCCTAAAGGATTTGTGTAATATAAAACAACTCAAACAATTATAATAAATTCAGATTTAGAACAAATTCATAAATTGATAATATAAGTAGAAATTAAAAATAAATTAAAAGAATATTTTGTATTTTTATTAACAATTGAAGGCAAAAAAAAGATTAATAATAATATGATGAACTTGTTAGGGTTAGATCTCACTAATCTTCACTCTCATGCATAACAAAATTTATCTTCTTTTCTAACAATAATTAATGTCAATTCACGAAATTACTCAAACTTGATTCCTCAACAAATGGGTAGGGGAATTATCTATTAACCGTTAATTCATTGATCAATTATATAGATGAATCTTGCATTAACATAGAGATCTTAATGACAACAAATGAATTACACTCTATTCCTAGACACGAGCTTTCATCAGGTAAATTAATTCATTTTAAGATTCAAAAAATATTTTCAATACTCTTAAGAACCAATGATCAAGTTATGCATTCACACAACAAGCATAAGAATAGAATTAATATAATGATATATTGAAAGAAAAATATTTATGATAAGACATAATATAATCCCAATTATGATTACATGAGAGTTGAGAAAGGTTTAACCTAATCCCAATAATGAGAAATTTAACTCCTCATAGGCATGAGGAACCCAAACATTACTAAAAGAATGATGAAATAAAAAATTACTAAATAAAGCCTAAAAATGCTTTCAACAATGAATTTCGTTCTTTACTATAGAAAAAAGATATCTAATCCTAACCCCAAAAGCTTATTAAATAAAATTCTAAAAGCGACACTCGTGCCCGAGATAGGTCAGTTGAGCCAAACGCCATTAAATTCTATTACTAATTTAGTATTGGTGCCCAACCTACATTGGACACATGTCTTCTGCGACGGACACACTTTTTCCTCCTTGCTCTCTGGTTTTCCCAAGATGGGCTTACATGACTGAGTCGGGCTTGGCTTTATTTGCCCACTTTTTGTTTCTTTTTCCCACTTTTTCAAGATTTTAATCCTAGTTCTTCTCATCCAATATTTTCTTGATCAATTTCACCAAAAATAAATTGAATTAATATCAAATCCTTATTTTGACTCTCACAATCAATTATTAATAAAACTACTTAAAATTGAGAATTAAACAAGTTCTAATTGTAAAAAGAGTTGATTTTTGACCTAAAAATGGATCAATAGTATCATATAAATTTGCTCTATCAAAATTCTCCAAACTTAGCATCTTGCTTGTTCTCAAGCAAAGGTAACTTAGCACAGAAAAAAATTATTACACAATAAAAAATAATGCAAAAACAGTTCACTAATCACATTATCTTAACCAAGTATGCTTTTTGTCAAATGAGTTCATGAATGCATAATTGTATCTCATAAATTTTAAGTCATGGTATTCAAATGTACATGTAACAAAAATGCATAACTCTCAATCTCTATACAAGTGTTTCACTTAAGCATTTCAATATCTCAAAATGTATGTTTCTCTCATCTATCACTAATTTCAACAATTCAACTTTGCTTTTTATTTCCTTGTAATTTGACTGGGCTAAAAAGAAAAAATAGTTTTCCTAGATAATCAAAACATTTCAACTAAAGAGAGTAATTAGATCAATTAATAATTTCAAAAATTCTGCTCTCCCTTTTATTTCAACCAATTATCAACTTTTTTCCCTAAACTTTTTCTCATCTAAAATTTTATTTTCTTTTATTTCATCATTTTTTTTAATATTTCTCCAAAACTTGAATGATACTAAGTTTATGATCTATTTGCTCTCCCTAACTTAGATTAAGGTAGTGAAACAAGGTCAAACAATTTAATAGTTTTAAGGATGAGAACAATATCTTTTAAAAGCTCACAAGGTTACATGGATTCTATTTGAAAGGTTAGATATTTGGCTCTAACTAATTAAGGTAAACAACAAAAATGACCTTGATCATATGTCACATGCACTTGAATACTCAACAAAGAAACTCAAGCACAATCAATTATGAATAAGCGATAATACTTACTTCAATGACTTTAAAGCTCAAAATCTCACTGGTAACCTTGATCATATGTCACATGCACTTGAATACTCAACAAAGAAACTCAAACACAATCAATTATGAATAAGCGATAATACTTACTTCAATGTCTTTAAAGCTCAAAATCTCACTGGTATATTTTCAATGAATTTCCAATCATAATCATACAAAAGAAAACAACAACGCCAATTCTCAAGAACAACTTATTTTATTCATAAATATCAATGAAAAAGCACATACTCAATGAAATTATCAGTTATCAATTACTCAGTTCTCATAATTTAACACTACTTCATAACAATTATCCAACTAAGTTCATTCATATTTATAAAAAAAAAAGACAAAGAGAAATAGAAAATAACATAAAAGAACAAAATAAAATAAAATAAAATAAAGGGAAAAAAAATCATTCGTAGAGGTTTCTGAAGATCTGCTCCTCTTTCTCTACCTTATTGTCCTCAGCTTCACCTCCCCTTCCAAACTGGTCATGGCCTCCAGGCCAATTAACATAGGCTATGAATTCCTCAAATGAAGGTAAATGAGATGTAGGTGGAGATCCTGGTCCATGCAAAGTGAGGCCCCTAAGAGTATCCATAATCATCATCTAGGCCTTAAACATAACCTACATTGAAGCATCAAAGTGTTCCCTGTTAAGAACTGTGCCCTGGTGAACTCTCTCCCTAAAAGGTGGTACTGGTTCCACAAGTCCTTCTGTTGTGCAATATCTATTGATATAACTTATATTAATAATTTGTCTTATCCTTTCAAGAGGCAAGAGTGAGACATCCACCCCAACTCTCTTGCATAGATGTGTGATTAGGGATGGGTGCCCTAGACTTGTTTTAGTTCTAGAAGTGTTGACACACTAATGAATCTCCCATGCTATGTGTGGTCCTATATTCATTGACTTTCTAGTCATAATAGAATGAGAAAACCAAAAGCCTAGTGGGTTTGAAAGAAGAAACTTCTCTATCTCTCAATTACACATGCACTAATAATTAATTTTAGTTAATGCACAAAGAAATTAAAGCTAGAAGCAATGTGAGTTAGAATATATTGGTGGAGAATGGAAGAAAAGATTTTGAATGAGAAAACCAAAAGCCTAATAGGTTGAAAGAGAAACTTTAATGTCTCTCCATCGTAGGTCAAAAAAATTTGTAATGACTTCCTAATTCTATAATCCAGAAGTTTAAAGTTTTGGACAATCGCTTCAGATTAAAATATACACTTCTAATCCTTAATCTTTAAGGTTAAAAAAATGACTTCCAAATTGCAGAATCCAAAAACTTGATTTTAACAAAAAATGGCTTTCAATTGGTCCAATTCGAAAAATTAAATTTTAAGCAAGAACAAAGGTAGGATACGGTGATTTGAAGGTGAAAAGGAGGGAATCGATACAATCCGAAAAATTAAATTTTACGCAAGAACAAAGGGTAGGATACGATGATTTGAAGGTGAAAAGGAGGGAAGGGTAGAGTTGGGTTAAAAATTTAATGTTAAGAGTAAAATAGTCTTTTCAAGTTCAATATGAAAGTAGACAAAGATATTATGGAGGTGCAACAAGAAGCACAAAATTCTCGGGATAACATTTAGAACATTTTGAAATCAGAGTGATTCTTCCTGCACCTCCATGGTGACTTCCTGCGCCTCCATAATTTAAAAATATTCCCATTTTAGCCTTGAAGAAAAGACGAAAATAACCTTCATTCATAGTAACTGTCATTCATTTTTTTCCACTTTGCGGGTTGCACAAACCGCAATACAATTATAAAATAAACACATTGCGGGTTGTACAACCCGCAATTATACTTTCTGCACCTTTTACATTGCGGGTTGTACAACCCGCAATATAAAACTTTTTTTAAATACATTGCAGGTTCTACAACCCGCAATACAAAATTTTTTTGAAAAAAATTTGCATTGCGGGTTGTAGAACCCGCAATGTATTTAAAAAAAAAATTATGTTGCGGGTTGTAGAACCCGTAATGTATTTAAAAGAAATTTTGTGTTGCAGGTGGTACAACCCGCTGCTGTGGTGTAGTGGTGGTTATTACCTTAGTTTTACACTTAAGGGAGGTGCAGGAAGAATCACACTTGAAATCACACCAATTCTTCCTACACCCTAATACACGCTTCCTGCAACCTAATACAGATTTTTTAATTTCATAAATATCCCAATATAAAAAGCACATCCATCCGGTTCATAATGTAAAAAAAAAAGAAAACCGGATGACATCCCATCCGGATGTCACTTTTAAAAAATTTAACAACCGAATGAGTATGTCATCCGGTTGTCATTTCAAAATAAAATAAGAACCGGATGACATCCCATCAGGGTTTTATTTTAACTTCATCTGTTTCTAAATCTTTGATTAATCCTTCAAACAAGCAATAAATAAGTAATTTTTGGTGTTTATTAGCAATTAGTAAGTGATATTGCTGATTAGAGTAGTTGATTTAGGATTTAGGTGTTGTCGACGACGAACAGAAGAATTTTTCGATTTGATGTATGAGAACCGGATGGATTCCATCCGGTTCTCATTTTGATTTGAAAATGAGAACCGGATGGCAGCCCCATCCGGTTGTTATTTCAAAATCAAAATGACAACCGGATGAGTATGTCATCCGATTGTCATTTCCAAATAAAATAAATTTTTTTTAAATGACAACCGGATGGGGTGTCATCCGGTTGTCATTTTATTTTGAAATGACAACCGGATGGAGGTGCCATCCGGTTGTCATTTTATTTTGAAATGACAACCGGATGACATACTCATCCGGTTATCATTGTTTTTGAAATGTGAACCGGATGGAGGTGCCATTCGATTTTTACTTTTTTGCCCGTATAAACCAGATAAGGTCAGTCGTGGAATTAAAATTTTATATTAGGGTGCAGGAAGAAGATATTAGAGTACAGGAAGAATTTGTCTTGAAATCATCGTTCCAATTTTTTTTTCGAGTGCGTTATGTTTCGGAAAAATATTATGTTCCCCACAACATAGTATGAACATTATACTATAAATATATTCAAAACACTTGTCTCGGAATAGACATTAAGAAACACTTACCAGAATTTGGCATTACGAAACATTCAAAAATTGGCATTATAGAACATTATTCCAAAATACAAATAACACCATTACAAATCATATAATTGTGAACAAACATTATAGGTGTATGCTACCGGATTTACTTTATCCGAAACATACACAATTAGGACAAATATAAGAAATTTTCAATCCATTGTACGACAAAAGGAGCCGAAGGGATGTTCTGAAGATTTAGATTTATTTTAAAGTAAAATATTTATGTAAAATGAAGAAACAGAATGGAGGAAGAGTCATCCTTATTAATGAGAAGTAGAGAAAGTTAACAGGTACCTATCCGTATAATAAGGTATCCTCAATTTAAAGCTATTAGTGTCTCTATTTAAAGCTATTAAAGTATCTCTAATTGTAGAAACATGGTTGCTAAAAAAGTTGCTGGCAAACTCGTCTTCTAAAATACTTTCAAAAACCGAAATATACAAATGAACTTTAAAATACAAATATATGTTCTAAAAATGTTTATTTTATGTTCTGTTCCATTCACCAAAATTCATTTTTAACCAAAACGATCTACAATCAAGTTTACAAACTCTAATCTATATACACATAGAAATTGTTAGCAGGAACAATCTTTATCATTTGTGATTATGTTAGCAGGAACAATCCATATAATATCAACCTGAGGATGCAAATCCCTTAATGATCAATTATAGAGGTATGAGTAACATACAAATTACTTAACCATGCCTTTTGAAGAAAAGAAAAGAGAGCAAAAAAAAGAAGAAGCTGCTTTTGCCTATCTGTATGCTGCTACTACAACACCAAATCAACAGAATGAGCAAAGCTACTTGCTTAAGTGGGGAACAAAACACAATAACTCCATGCGGCTATGGTTAGAGAAAATGTTTGAAGGACTGTACACTAGCAGCATGATGAAGGCTTGATATGTTGGCTATAACTTCCATAACTTCTCTGCCAGAAATGACACTTAAAGACTTGAACAACTTGAAAAGGTTCCAAATAATGAAAGTCTGGCAAGGAAGTATGATCTCCTTTCCATGCAATTGACAAGTTGCATCCTACCAGCCAAGATGAGGGATGAAGAGAGATGTTTACCCTTTTGAATAAATGATAAAGTCTATTCAAAATCCCATCTTACCTCACTCACTTACAACCTCCTTCAGAAAAAGAATATCATCACGTGGATGCGCTTCTTCCACTTTAACTAATACTTCATCCCCTATCTGTGATCCAAGAGGGACCCAGGCAGAAGCTTGAAATCCAACCTGCAAACGAAAATCACACTAAGAATTAAAAAATAATGGACACAATTTGTATCTTTGCCACATATTAAACATGGGGCAAGACAACGTTAAAAGCAATATCTACCAGGACTAAAACTTGGCCATGTAAAACAAGAAACTGACAAGGTTGAGAAATATTATTATAATCCAAACCACTTTTAATATCTGCATTATTTGGAATGAGGCATTTATTTCGAAGAACCTCTTCTCATTGAAAATATTTTTATCAAACAAGAAGTTTTCCAAAAAAATATCATGAAAAGTGTGCAATGGAAAAAGTAATGGTTCTAAGAGCAGCCAAATTTCAGGTATTCACTTAATAAAAATATCAAATCCATCTACGTGTGATGGTTAAAAATTAGTAAAATTTGACGAGTAGTCTCCCTATAATCATCTTTTCTTGTATTCCAGTACATCTGGAGAAGGTAACCAAAGAAATTATTTCATCATTCCTCTCAGATTGATGACATTTAAGATTAAAATTCTCCGAGGATCTCTAAAATGTAAAGTCATCCCTAACTAATGACAGACAGGTGCAGCTAATTCTGGGAAGTTCTAAAATTTTGTATCTTTAGTACACTGAAATTTCATACTGCAGCAACCAATAAATGACATGAACTTCCAAATAAATTACATAGCGGAAACAATCAGCTGCCAATTGCTTACCTCCACCAACAAAAGAGCCGCAATTCGATCTTTCAAAAATCTAAGAACCAACGCACGATAGGATTTCTCTTTGGGTTGTCTTCGTAAATATTCTAATATCCAGTATCGAAGGCTGCTGCTGCAGAGTTTCCTCACTGTTCTAATATTCTCATTTATAGCGGCTGCAATCCCTTCAAGCTTACCAGCTGTAAAGGGTGGAGGCTCGCCTCTAAGGAATGCCTTTACCTATAAAAACATTCCAGACAATCAAAACAGAGACAGCAAAATGTCTTTAGAATAATAAAATACCAAGATGGTGTAGTATATTTTGTTGTGATATTTTAGGAAGTTTCAGATTTAATTCTTATTAGTTTTAGTTCTGTATTTATTGGTTTTAATTCTCTATATTTTGCTGTATCTTACTTTTTATTTCTAGCATAAGCGTCACACAATCTAAGGGGATTCTGTTTATTAGAGTAGGCGTTATTTATTTCTGAAAATACCCAAATCATCTATGTAGATATAATGTATGTAAGGAGAAAATATAAGAAAGATTTTTTTTTTTTCTCTTTCTTTCTTTTAATTAAACTCATGCTAGGCATAAAAGAATTTATTCTCTTTCAAACTTGAGATATTTCAGTAACTTGCAAATCCAAACATTTGACTAAAGCATAAATTGTTATAATCAAGTCTTCTAGGCTGTTTGTTTTGCTCATATAAACCCAATTAATACTTCTATTACATAGTTACATAAACATAAATGTCATAAGCCATTTATTTTCCCAGCTATGAGTGATTCATTTAAGATAGCCCAAATCGGATATCACTAAACAGCTGAATCGAAAAAGAAAAATAAATGAGATGAAAAGTTACAAGCGTAATAATTATGGGTATGGAATGGAAGCACTCTAAAGATCATTCAAAATCCGATTGTTTGGAGTTCAGTTAGATCCAAATCTAAATAATACACTAAAATGATCATTTACCATATTATCCATGAACCAAGAAAATAGTCTACAACGTGAGAGTGTGTCGGAAAAAACTACCCAAGTCTTACATTGATTAGAGATAGGGTATAATATACTCTCATAAAAGCATAGAAACAAAGTACAGTATAGGGAAATGAAAGAAATCCTCAACAAAAAAAAAAAGACAAAAAAAATGAGAGAAGGAAAATACAAGAAAAAGAAAACAAAGATAAAAAGAAATGCAACGAAGCTTTCCAGTCTTTTCAGTAAGCGAACATTTAGTCCCTTGAAACAACCAAAAACAAAGCATCTAAGAGAAGTCAATAATCTCAAAACTCATCCTGGTGAATAGGTCTAAATAAACCCCTTTGTTGAAGTTGTTTTAATTAATCGTTTTCTATTTTTTGAATAATTCAGCTCCTTGATTTTAGGAGTTAGTTATTTCCTTTGTTTAGATTTCTTTGCACATTTTTAGGCTTCAATTCTATTTTTCAGTTATGATAGTAATAGGTAATAGTCTGATAACTCAATTCTCATTATATAAGTTTTGAATTATTTCAATAAAAGTAGTAGTTTTTAGTTTAAGTTTTATTCTCTACAACTACTGACAGTTGGTATCAAAGCTTTCTTAAGAAATCTTTGAGGTCAGAAAAATAGTGCGTCAATGGAAAGAGAGTTCAATTTTTCAGCAGTGGCAGGCACCACCAGTCTTAGATGGAGAAAACTATCAAATGTGGGAAGTCCGCATGGAAATCTACTCATAAGCATTAGATCTATGAGAAGATGTAGAAGAGGACTAGAAAAATTCAGCCACGTCCTGCAAACCCCACTGTGGCACAAATGAAATCACAAAAGGAGAAGAATACGAAGAAGTCAAAGGCAAACGCATGCCTATTTTGCAGCAGTATCTCCCACAACATTCACACTAATAATGTCTTTAGAGTCAGCAAAGGCAATTTGGGATTACCTCAAGACAGAGTATGAAGGTGATAAGAGGATTTGTGGAATAATGTCTTTAGAGTCAGCAAAGGCAATTTGGGATTACCTCAAGACAGAGTATGAAGGTGATGAGAGGATTTGTGGAATGAAAGTGCTGAACTTAATCAGGGATTTTGAATTGCAGAGAAAGAATGAGTCACAATCAGTAAAAGAGTACTCTAACAAACTTCTAAGCATTGCCAACAAAGTGAGATTGCATGGATTTGTGTTATAATTTAGGGTAGAAAAAATATCACTCTTATTCATATCATGCTGAGATTACACTTCATATATACAAGGCTAGAAAGCTATTTTAGGAAATATAATAAAACAATTGTGGGATACCATCATTCACTATAATTATAGTATGCTAAATAAGGAAATAATAAAACACGAATAATACAGCTAATAAAACAGATTCTAACAATTTGAATTAGAGGATTCAAGGATTGTGGAAAGACTGACTCGTAACGACTCCAGAAAGGTTTGAAGTCACTATAACAACCCTAGAGAACACAAAAGATCTATCAAAGATTTCTCTTGTAGAGCTCTTAAATTCTTTGCAGGCACAAGAGCAAAGAAGGGTTATGAGGGAATCAAATGCTGTCGAGGAAGCTTTACCAACCAAATTTTAGGAGTTAGTTATTCCTTTTGTTTAGATTTTTTTAATATTTTTAGGCTACAATTCTGTTTTTTTAGTTATGATAGTATAGTAGTAGTCTGATGACTGAATTCTCATTATATAAGTTTTGAATTATTTCAATAAAAGTAACAATTTTTCCTTTTTTTTTTATTTTTTGCAAATATTAGCATCCTTTCATCAACAATCGAGTCCTCATCAACTAATATAGTCAATATAGTCTTATCAAGACAACCTATGACTATGGTTTTGATGACAATAAATAATACAAAGTTTTTACGAGCTAATCATAATCTCTCTCTCTCTAATTGCATATTACAAAAAACAAGTTCTTATGTTTGAACAGAACCAGATGAGCCCACACAAAGGCTATTGTCTAGTTATGTACATCAACATGAAAGCACTAACACAAGACACTATGTCCAATCACAAAATGATGATTATAAGATGTAAACATGAGCAGTAGATGTAAAAGTGCCCATACAACAAAAGACACAAATTTCATTTGTTAGATGGTCTACTCTTCACCAAATCCAAGTCACAAATTCTCACAATGATTCTAACAAAGTAGACAAACCTTTTGAAATTATATGTTCAATTTGGTGTTGTCAGTACTACAAAGGGATGTTCAAAAGAAAAGTTGTCCTTTGCATACCAAGTCGAGTGCAATAGAAAAAGATGTCAACAAAAAGGCAACCAACCTCTACTAAAACATTGAGGGTTTCATTGAGGTAAAACATAACAAACTTAGTTTATTTACCTGTCAATACAATCTCTTTGATATGGAAAAAGCGAAAATATACACAACATTTTCAATAGGTTTCAAACCATATTGAACGAACTTCGTACCTTGGTCAAACACTAACAATTATGACTATATTGACAAAATCTTAAGAAGTTTGCCGGAGTCCAAATTTGAAGAAAAAAGAAAAGACTAGAGATGATCATTCCTAATCTTAGAGAATGAGACTAAGGAAAATCAAATCCACGTCTGCAAAAGGATAAAAAAGACTCAATCATTTAATAAGATCGTCTTGTAAACTATTTGGAAAATGTCAATTGGGCTTTAAAGAGGATAAATTCCGCAGCTTAAAAAGCATGCATTGTCTCTGCTTGTTAAACAAGGGGCTGCTAAACCCTAAAGAACTAACAAGAACCTAAGTTTATATCTGTACCTAAAAATAAGATCATTCTTATTGCATATTTGCCTGATAGTACGAAGAAAATACCTATAGTAAATACCTAGGTAAATAAACTAAGGTATTTACTATAGGCATTCATGACACATGATGGGAGAGAGGTCTATGTTCCTAAACCTAAAAAAAGAAGAACAAAGGTCAATTTTTAAAGGAAACGAGAAAGGTAAGACAATAGATATTTATCAAATAAGTATGAATCCTACCTTATTACTGTATATGTTGTTTTACTTGTAGAAGTTCTAAAACATAATCTGGTGAACATAAGCAATTATGTGACAGTGAATATAATGTTTCTTTTAAAAAAAACTAGTATGTAGTGGAAACTAGTGATGTCACTATCATCTACTTTGTTAAAAGACAAGGTAACTAGTACAAAATAAATCTTAATGAACTATCATATTGCCTTGTATTTTACAAAGAAGATTAGTGGATACAACATAGAAGGTGTGGCTACGCAAGCTTGAGGTTAATCTGAAAGCTGCAAAAGCTTAACCACATGAGAGGCTTACCAAAAACATCATTCAAGAAAATCTTCTTTGTTATGCATGCATGAAGGCAAGCATATGAAAATATGTCTTCCTAGTAATAACATATTTATGCTAAAAGACCCTTTGAATTGATGCATTTAGATCTATTTGGACCAACAAGAACTATATCTGTTATTGACAAAAGATGTGGTCTAGTCATAGTAGATAACTACACTAGATGAATATCACAATTTTTCAACTCTACAAACAACACAACAAATAGAATGTCATTTAGAAGATGGTCTTAGGCTATAAATAGTCCTCTCTTCTCTCTTTGTAAATAACTTCGGAATTTATTGAACGAGAGTGATTTCTAAAGCATTTCTAGAATGTCTTTGAAAGAGAGTTATCTTCTTTGTACAGTCTTATCTTGGATAATAGGATCAAGTGACGACTCAGTTCAACAATTCTCTTAAAGCTCCTTTCCAGTGGCGTGACTACCTCCATCAAGCCATAAGTTTCTTTCTTTCATTCTTTTCTTTTGTTTCTTCTTAATACCAAATTGAACTTGTTCTTTTCTCTTCATAATTCATTCCATGTTTTGTTGTAAGTGTAGGTTCATCTTTTTCTCTCAGAAGCAAGCTTCCACGTGTGTATAACCATGAATTAAACTCGTGTCCAATGCCAAGCTTCTAAGAATCCTTATTCTTATTATTCCTTGTGATGTTATGTTCTTAATTTTGTGTTCCTTTTCTTCTTTCACTCATAGCTGCAAACTTTTAGACTTAAATAATCCTTATGGATTAAATTCGTGTCTAGTGGTAAGCATATTTGAGATTCATGTTCTTTGATCTTTAATTAATAAAAAAGTAAAAGCAAAATCATGTTTCTTCTACTAATCAAGCTGAAATATAACTAGATACTCACTATAAGGGATAGTTAATAGTGGTTTGGTGTACTCATTGTAAGTCAAAAGTGACAATGAGAATATTTGTTATCAAATTTTTATTAGTGGAATCCATAAAAAAATCTACACATTGCATTGCTTCATCTACTAGCCTTAGTTGTCCTTTACAAGCACATTGCAAAAACCTTTTTAAGTATTTCTCAAACTATCAAATGACCATCCATAGACTAATTATCATCGTTTAACGATTTGTCTGCAAAAATCTTTTTAGCTTTATTCAGTCACCCCTTCTAGAGTTGTCATGTTTCTTCGTAGGCATCTTTATATATGATGTGGGTATTTTAGCTCCAATCGAATACACCTATTAGAACTAAAGCACAAGAGGAAAATCAAACCCAAAACACTAGAACCCCAAGGCTTAGTACCAAATCACGTAGTGCATTCTTCTCCAAGCGGAAATCCTAACACTGTCACCTCCTTTAGTGGCCAATTTCCATTGCTACTTCCACTTTATCGACATTAACCGAATGATATTTCCCTTTGATGACTTTGCTCCCCTATCATCATTTTGTTTGCCCTTCAGTCGAGCCTATAGGTAGCTTTTTTGTAGCCCAACTCTCGACAAAAGTACCAATCATCATTTTGTTTGCACTTCAATTGAGCCTATAGGTAGCCTTTTCTATAGCCCAACTCTCGATGAAACTATCAATTGTTAAGACTTGGGCACAAGATGAGAATCCAACCTAAAATACTAGTTCATTAGGTCGGAGAACGTTTACATTTTAGAATTTCTAGGTTGAAGTATGAAATCAAGTAGTTCGTTTAACTTAATGTGGGACACAACACCAAATAACTCTTCCAGAAAAATTGCATTCTGAAAATATTTTAGCTTGATTTCAACTGCAGTATTTTTCTTATTGGTGAAATCTTTATAATAATGCCAATGATGCACAGTTTGCATCCTGTCCCTCATTGAAGGGAACATGTATCATGATATTTTCATTTTGTTTCACTTTCCTGATTTCTTAAAAATTCAAATTGAATAGCAAGTATCTAGAAGCATCAATATCTGCAATCTATTATAACTATAAAATTGAAAACAACTTACCTGATAATGAGCAAGAAGATCCAAATATCTACGGATGGGAGATGTAAACTGAACATAACCAGGAACCCCCAAAACACCATGGCGTGCTGGCTTCCTGAAATCAATTTCAGCTGCACGCATTACTCTGACTAGTGCAGAGCTCCTAACTGGTCCTTCTGGAAGATGAGAAAATTCAGAAACATTTATATCTGATTGGGGCTGTCCCCTGTATGGTAAGGGAATGTCATTCCGAGATCCAAATGTGGCAATAGCTTCTCCACAGAGTATCATCATCTCAAAGACTAATCGCATGGCAGGATCTGCCTGGTTTTCCACATAAAGTTTTAATGATGGCTCTGGATCCTCAGGATTAGATACTTTAATGCGAGTATCTAATGTTGATGTCTCAATTGCACCCTGAGCAAGGCCAGGAAGAGGAAATGTTTACTTATAGAGTATATCAATTTTGAACAATTTTTAATACATGTAACTAATTCCATATGCCTTTGTGAATTCACATGCAAGGGTGTCAATCACTAAGTCAAATCCATTCAAGCACTCATATAAAAACTATTATTCAATTATAATCAATATATAGTATAGACATTCCTATGCGTGTTAGATCAAAGAAGCTTTTCTACATCTTAAAAAAACACGGGTATAAAATGACATCCATCCATCCAATCATGACACAATTAACAATATTTGTGGTTGCTTTGCTAAATAACAAAAGATAAAACAATAAAACATGCTTGTGTAACTCATCAGAGGGTAATGAACTTCCAAGTTATGTGAGATAGATCAAATTCCAGAAGAAACTACTAACATTGTTATTGGGAAATATAATACTAGGTTCCATTGAATGGACCAAAGATTCCTGACATAATATACATATTGATGGACAAATTATTGACCGGTCTAAGGTTATTAAGGTAGTGTTAGAACCTGCAATAACTTGGAATCATTGATGAAGTTAATAGAAAACCTTCCTCAACTGAATACAAGATATTTGATTTTTCAAATATAGACATCATGTGACATAAACTAGAAAGAATTCCTTCTATCAAAAGGAAGAAAGAAAAAACTCAAATACCTCCAAACAAAACTTTTATATGCCTGAGTTAAAAGAACAAACTACAACATACCTGTTGACGTCGCCAATTTGATCGAAGGTTTGCAGCCTCAGATAAAATTCTGAGCTCACCCTCCTCCTCAAGATTCAAATGGAGTAGCTCGGATGCACTCTCATATGTCAGCATGTATGTTGGTTTAATCACTGAGTTAAACACTGAATATTCTGCAATGCTGTTACACCCACATAGGACACCAATAGCAGCATGTCATTTAGTTATTATTGGTACTACAATGTCTTTGAAGAATCCATTGACAGGAAAAAGAAAGCAGGGTTCAGCAAATATTTCAAAGGAACCTTCTACACCTATATGTTAACATGTTCCAACAGAAAGGAATTAGCAATCCAGGACTTGAGTATATAGGAAAGCAAAGACTTAAGTTGTTACATGCTAGAAAAGTTAACATTAATCAAATTACACAATATAAGTGGGAGCAAACCTCATCTTACAAGTCAATTTTGTGAAATTTAAACTTAAAAGTTTACTTCTTTAAGATGGTACCATAGCCTATCCTAGTGAGGTTTGTTAAATCTATCGTGTCATATGCTATTGTTGAATCACCTACAAATATCTAGTCTTACATTTGAGATGTCTAGTCCTCGCATGACAGGATGTGTTGAAGATTGCACATTGACTAGAGATAAGGTGAAATAATAGTATATAATTGTGTCAACCTCATCTTACAAACTGGTTTTGTGAGGTTGAGTTAGGCTTAAAGTTCACTTTCTAGGATGTTATCAAAGCCTGTGAGAATTTATCCTAGTAAGGTTTTTTACACCTATTGTGTCACTTGTTATTGAACCCCTTTTATTCCCACGCTTAAGATATCCAGTCCTCAATATAAGAGGTGTTGGAGATCTTACATAAACTAAAAATATAGCTAAATTATAGTATAAGCGAATGCAAACCTTACATTTTAACTAGTTTTGTAAGGTTGAGTTAAGTTTGAAATCCACTTTCTAAAAGGTATCCCATCATTGACAAAAAAAGAGCATAGAAGGAAGTTGAAGAGAATTTGTATGTTTCAACTGTCAAGTCTCAAGTTTTGCATATTTTACGGTATGGGAATCACGTGCAGCTAGTTCTATTGGTTGGTAATTTTGATTGTATTCCATTTGAGACTCATTTGTCCACCACTAACAGAATTACATCATACCCCTTATGTAACCCCACCACAAAATCCATACTGATATCCTTCCTTATGGCATATTGGATAGGAAGTGACTGTAGTCATACAGGTGACAACCTAATATTTATGATGTTGACATGCATAAAAGCTGCTACAAACTTAGTTACCATCTCCTTTATCCCTCTCCAATTTATAGATTGAGCCCAGCATCTATACATGCAATAAACCCCCAATGTCGCCCTGAAACAGTCAAGTAGTATTCTTATTTGGGATCCAAACAGAAGCGGTTGGCATCACTAATTTCCCATTGTAATAATTTCTTGTATGAGTGTGTCATATAATACTAACTCTTGGATTGTGGATTCGAGAGCTACGGATCATATGACATATTCACCTCAACTCTTTCATTCTTATACTCTATCTCCTAGCAATATGAAAATTAGAATTGCCAATGACTCTTTAGCTACACTTGCATGATATGGAAATATCTATTTATCTTTGAAACGTATTCTTAAAAAAGTTCTACATGTCTCAAAACTTTCGATACGTCTCATCTCCATCAAAAAATTTTCATATGACCTCAATTGCTTTGCAATATTCTCTATGTCCTTTTGTGTTTTACAAGAGCAGGACTCAAAAGGATTGGACTTGCTAAAGAAAGGAATAGACTTTACTACCTTGAGCCATCTTAAGAATCTAAAGTTGACCAACCCATGTCTCTACTTAGCGTATCAAATACAGACACTCTTTGGTTATACCACTATCACTTAGGACATCCATTATTTTCTGTTTAAAAATCAAGTTTCCCATTTATTTGAAAATTTAGAAACCTCAAATCTGCATTGTGAATTAGCTAAACACACTCGTGTATCTTTTTCCATTAGCAATATTAGAAGCTCACAACCTCTCCAATTAATTCATAGTGATATATGGGGACCATCTACTCTACCTAATATCTCTAGGGATTGTTGGTTTGTAATGTATATTGATGATTGCACAAGGGTTAGTTGGCTCTATTTGCTTAGAAGGTTTAGTATGCATGTCATACATCCCATCCAAGCAACAGGTGGCTGATATGCTAACAAAAGGACTGAATACCTCAGACTTCTATAATCTCATAACCAAGCAAGGAATGGAGGACATTTATTCCTCAACTTAAGAGGGGGTGCTGAAATATGGGTGTAAATATTTCACATTTACTGTACAATAAACATAGATTTATTTGTAAGAATCCCTAAAGTTAAGGGATTGGGATCAGAAGTTTATTTGGTAGATTTGATCCAGATCTAGGGTCTTTATGTCTAGAGGTTTATTTCCTTTTACTAGGATTTCGTTTTTCCTTTAAATACTCACATATTGTTTCTTTTTGAGATCAAGAAAAGTAATTCCGTAATTATTGTTTACTGCCTACACATTTTTTCACAAGCACATTTATATAAATTAAACAAAAATGAAAAAATATAAAGGTTTTGCAAGTCATTCATGATGAAACCTCCCCCCTTCCGTAATTACATGCTTCAACAACACCCTTGTTCGTCTAACCTATTAAATTTGGAGTTCTATTAATTCCTCCAACAACTAGCCACATTTCATACTTCAGGACAGGTTCTAACAGGTTATCTCACTTCCTACATTGAAATGTTCTACTCCTATTAAAGCAGGTGAATTTATAAAACAGAATGCTACCAGCGCATTTCAATTTACCTGCCATCATTATGCAGCACAACTGATACAGTAACTGCATTGCAAAGCTCTCCTTGTCTCAAACTCATGCCCCCCATGGCTAGATTTTCTGGAAACATAGAATATGTAGCAGTGGGCAAGAAAACAGAAGTTCCTCTTCTCATAGCCTCTCTGCAAGCCATGAAGTACATTTACATATTGAGGAACACGCAACATTGAATATTCAATTAAATATCTCTTTGAATCTCAACCAGATACCTGTCCACTATACTTCCAGGTTGAACATATCTAGTTGGGTCTGCAACATGTATCCAAACTTTAATCCGGCCATCTTGCAACTTTGTAGCACTCAAAGCATCATCAAGCTAAATATTATGGATCACCAGTTAATAAACTAATAAGCTTCAAAAGATAAATAGAGTAACACTTGAAATAATATCAACCAAATCAAGAAAAAAAAGTCACCTCATCAGCATCATCAACATCAATGGCATAGACCTTTAAATCAGTAAGATTCTTCCTCTCAATCTGAACAAAAATACAATGATTATATAAAAACAAGATATTAACATGTGATAAAAAACAGTTACAATAATACAAGGGTAAAACAAGATGTAAGAAAAGTTTGAGTTCAGCCTCAACAGCAATTTAAAACAACTACGGTGGTTGTACAGGTCAAGTATCTAGCAGAAGAATTTGGTTAATCCATCCTTCTACAGTATTTAGGTACATAAACATCACGAAAGGGAGTTAAACATGGGAGAATAAAACATCTAGACATTTAGAATTACCATGCTTTTACGACAATTGTTAATCCGTTCAAATTCCTAAATCATATGAATGATTGATGATGCCCTTGTTTTAAATCCCCACCTTGTTACTATAGACAATGGATCCATAGTGACATCTCAAGGAATTGGTAGTGTTCCTATGTCTCCTTTAAATCCTAATTTTATCTTGCACATTTCATATTGTCCTTATACTTTAGTCTCTCTAAACTAATTAACTCGCTCTTTAAATTGTTTTATAACCTTTGATGCTAATTACTTTGTCATATAGGAACATAGTATGGGTCTTTTGACTAGCAAAGGACATGAATCACGAGGACTATACTATCTAAAAACGAGCCCACTGCTCCCGTGATTTGCTTCCTCAACCTAAAGCTTGTGCATGATTATCTGGGTCACCCAAGTCTAGCCAAGTTGAAGACAATAATAGCTCCTAGCCTTAAGCAAACTACAAATGTTAGAATGTGAATCATGTCAACTAGCAATATATGTTAGATCATCATTTCAAAAACAAACTGAAAAAATATGTAACTCAATTTTCTCTACCATTCATTCGGATATTTCGGAACCTAGTTGTGTCACATTTTTTGGTTTTAGATATTTTGTAACCTTTATTGATGAATTTTTTCCATTTTACTTGGGTTTACTTAATGAAAGACAAATTTGAACATTCGTCCATATTCATACCCTTCTTTAATGAGATTAAAACACAATTTGAAAATCCAATTAAAATCTTCTGAAGTGACAATGCTAAACAATATTTTTTGTTGAGCTTTCTTTATATACTCGTAGGGTATTTTACATCAAACCACTTGTCTCCCAACACAACATGACATTCTAGAGAATAAGAATAGACATCTCATTAAACCGCACAGTGTCTAATGTTGATACAAATGTTCTTACACATCATTGCAAAGATGCAATCCTCATTGCTTGTTATTTTTTTTAATAAATAGAATGTCTTCTTCCTCTTTTGAAATGTGGTCCTTTGTTTCATGTCTCTCCTAGAATGTTTACTTATACTTGTTTTGTTCATAATGTTTGTTTAGGTTTAGACAAACTCTCTGCAAAGGCTGTTAAATGTGTTTCTCTAGAATATTCTAGCCTTCAAAAAGGATACAATCATTATTCTTCAACTACCACAAAATACAATATGTCAGTTGACGTCACTTTTTTTAGGATACACCCTTTTTCTCGTCCTCCATGGGAACTCATGTTTGGATTCAACGTGTTCCCTCTATTCCACCCTTGGTCCTATGATGATTTTGGCCTCTTCTGAGTCCGACCCAAATCTAACATTGCCAACCGCCTCTCCTTATGTACCAACACAAGACCCAAAAAGCTCCTCCTACACTTCCTAAAGTTTCTCAAGATTCAGATCCTCGTCGACTAGCATCCCATGCCATGGATCCTGCTCTGCCAACTCTTTCACGTGACTCCACTTTAGATTAACCTATTGCACTAAGGAAAATATGTGGTCTTCTCGTGATTATTTTGAGTGATAATCACCTGTCTCCATCGTATTCTTTTGTTTTTTCTTTGTCTATCACCATTGTTCCTAAAACTATTCATGAGGCATTTAATCATCCTGGAAGGCGACAAGCCATGATTGATAAAATGCAAGGTTTTGCAAGAAATGACTTGTGGGAGTTATTCTTCTTCCCTCTGGAAAGAAAACAATTGGATGTGGATGGGTCTATGTTGTTAAAGTTGGGTCATAAAACTCAGTTGGTAGCCAAAGGATATACACAAATTTATGGACTTGACTACTATGATACTATTTTTCCCATGGCCAAGATCAACACAGTTAGGTTTTTCCTTGCAATAGCTACTATTCGCCATTGGTCACTTCACCAACTTGATATTAAAAAATATTTCCTTGTGGTGATCTTGAGGGAAAAAATTTACATAGAGCAACCTGCTAGATTTTTTGCACAAAGGGAGTCTAGTATATTGTGTAAATTACACGCCTCACAATGGACTGATGTAGTCACTTTGAGCTTAGTTTGTTAAATTCAATCATACTATGCAGGTTTTTAGATTAAAACAACATGGGACAAATGATTCAATTTTCTAAAGTCATAGTTCTCTTGAGAAGTTTGTTTATCTAATGGTCTATGTTGATGATATAGTTATTACACAAAACGATGCAACTGGTATCTCTTAACTAAAGGAGCACTTATTCAATCATTTTCAGACTAAAGATCTTGGTTATCAAGAATACTTTCTGGGTATTTAAGAGACCTAACTAGAGGAAGGTATTGTTAGTTCACAAAGAAAACATACTCTTGACATTTTAGAGGAGACAAGGTAGGAAAATTGCAAACATGTTGATTGTCATATGGATACAAATCAAAAGTTGATGGATCACCAAGGTGAAATTTTTCTAAATCTAGAAAAATATAAGAGGTTGGTGGGAAAACTCATTTATCTCAATATTACGAGACCTAATATTTCTTATATTGTTGCATTTGTTAGTCATTTCATGCAAAACTCTCACATTGCTCAATGGAATATTGTAATTTTCATTCTAAGATACATCAAAAAGACTCCTTAATAAGGATTGTTGTATGAGAATAAAGGAAATACTCAAAGTATAGGGTATTCTAATGCAGATTGGATTGGTTGTCCTATTGACAGTTGATCCACCACAGGATACTTTGTATTCATTGGAGGGAATATTGTCTCCTAGAAGAAAAAAATCAAATTGTTATTGCCAAATCCAGTGCAGAAGCTGAATATAGATCTGTGGCTTTGGCCACTTATAAACTTGTGTGGATTAGACAACTTCTTTAAGAGTTCAAATTTTGTGAAGTTGTATTTTGATAATCAAACAGCCCTTCATATTGCTTTCAGTCCTGTGTTTCTCGAGAGGACCAAAGAGATAGAGACCAACTGTCATTTTTATCAGGGACAAGTTGTTGTCCAAGGAACTCCATGCTGGATTTATCAGAGCTCTAACTACCAGTTCATACTAAGTCCTTGAGAAAGGAAGTATTAAAATTAGGATTGATGCATAGAATTTATGTGCTCCAGCTTAAGGAAAGTGTTAAAATTATAATTGTATTGTAGTGTACAGCTTTCATTAGGCTACATTTTTTGGGTATATGAACCTAGCAAGTGTTATAGGATATAATGTTTCCTTATATTGTACTCTTCTCTTTTCATATATCTAAAATATACAAAAGCTGAGAAAGACACTCATTGATTTTTTTATCATATCCAAATTCAAGTAACGTCAAAAAATTTCGTCATCTTAATTCCATGCAACTTAAAATACCATTATAAAGAATCCTACCATTGAAACATATATGATTGATCTCATATTTGAGCAATATTCTCAAGCAAATGAAACCCACCTTGTCTGGATCAGATGAGTCCAATAAAAGACTCTGAGCAGCAGATATGATTTCTTCGGAATGGCCAGTGGGAATTCCAGACCTCAACAGATCAAGATTGATATGTACAGGAAAATATCCAATATCTATCAGAAGTTTAACAGCTGAGGAAGTTGTTTTTGCCAGACCCAATTCCTTCAGTATCTGTTAGTAACATAGAAGATGAATTTATTAAATTCATCTGTAACAATAAACAACATTCTAGAGATGCATTATCATTCAATGATTTTATACTAAACTACCAAAGCAAGGATCCACCAAGATCATCCTTTCTAATGCCAAGACTAGTAATTGCTACTGGGATATGCATAGCATCATAGAGTTCTATTTGATCCAATTCTTGGGTATATAAATATATATTCAATGAGTCTAATTAAAATAAGTTCAAGAATCTCATGCAAAGTTCTCCACTTCATTTTTTCTTATCTCTTCATATTGTTCGCGCATAAGAAGAAAAACACTAAGCATCTGTTTGGATGAAATTCTTTATAAACAGTTACAGGAAAGCAAAATAAGAAAAATTTAAATAAAACTTTCCATAAAGTGTAGAAGCTAATTTAGAGAAGCTATAACATGTAGAAGTTCTCTCGTATATCTAAATTTTCCTTTTTAACTTGCGCTTAAGCTAATTTTAGCTTATGGAGAAGTCCATTTCATTTTCCTTGATTGCTACAATAATATATTAAATCAAAACAATTTCTGAGAGAAAAGTTACCATCCCCGCTGTTTTCCTTTGTTCATCACTTTTACATGCATCAATAGCATACGCTACAAGTGACTCAATTCTTGTCCAAATTTTTTCATCACTGGTCCATGAAGATTTTGGAGGTTTATCTTGTAAAGACATGGACTTCACAGAGGCCAGTAATTCAATAAACTCTTGAAATTCTTTCTCAGCAGCCTCTTTTGCATGCTTCCTGTGAATGAGTTCCTCAACCTGTGATTCCAAAAAAAATATTAGTCTTTTATTTCCATTTCACAAAACGACTAGTAAAGCAAACCAGTTTTGTGAGTTTAAGTTAGGTTTAAAGTCCAATTTCTAAGAATAGTTCATACAATAAGAAGTTATCATCACCCTTCTATGGCTGCAATGGGATCTGAGATCCAAGTTAGGAGGTAGTTAATGATTAAGAGAATGTGATAGAAAATAACTTGTTTTGTAATGGCAAATCTATTCTAGTAACTCTATGATGACGTCTATGCATAGAAAATAACTTTTGCAGTTATGTATCATAACCACAGCCCAAATCAATTAGAACCATAGATTCTGATTGAGTCTAGGCCATATCAGAATTATTTGTAATTAAAATTTGTATTACTTTTATAGGAAAATATTCTCCTGATTTTACGTGCTAGATTAGTGTACTTATTTATTTCCCCTTTTCTTCGTACCACTTATTGTATCAAGTATGATTCGGGAAAATATAATCCATATTTCTGCAAGTCTCTATTAATATTTCTTTTAGGCGTAACATTCGCAATTTGATGGAAATCCCCAGAAAAGATTTGGGTATAATCCTATTAATCAATGAAAGAAAGGAGCTAACAAGCTCTTACTGCAGGCAAAAAGACAACCAGAGCCAATTGCTCCTATCCAAAGAGAATCAATACCCCCTTGTCTACCCCTACTAACCTATTAGCAACATCGTACTAACAGAATTCCCCCTCCCCGCCCCAACATATGCATTAACTGAAAGCCATCTCAAACATTAATTCTCTCTTTCTCCTAGACTCATTTCCTTCCTTCTACCCTCCATATGGTGCGCATCTTTTGGTTCAGGTCCAGCATCAGATGCAATGCTAGTTCTTAACCATAATTGGGCAATTCAAATCTGTAATTGGGGAGGGTGAAGTTATTTGAAGTTTAAGAACAAGGAATACTCTCTGTAAGAGACTTTCATCTTTGGGACAACAAGGGATTGTTGTATTGTACCTCAGAAGGAGACTTTTGTCTCTGGGGAAGTAAGTATATCTCAATGCGATTCCATTGTTATATATTATATTTTATTATTTTATCAATTGGAGTTTTATTAGATGGTTGTTTCATCACAGTAATTACCTAGTGCTCGTAAGTACTGGACTTATACTACTACTCTCTGATCCTAGTTTACAAGTAATTTAAAACAAGTAAAAATAAAACACCTAAAGTAACACAAGACTCTCCTAGGAGCACACGTGTATGTGTTTAAGAAAATACTCCAAAAAGGAGCTCCATAACTTATGAGCAATGAACAACCCATAATTTTGAAACTAACTAAATGTGAAACTAATACATCTACCTGCCTACTTGGTCGAGGTCCATAAATGGAACGAGATCCTTTAGTCTCCAATATAGTAAAGTATACTTCATCTTTTGATAGCAAGAGATGAGCAGAATAGCTCTCAAGGGGCTCGGTGCTGCCAAAAATTATCTGCAGAACAAGCAACTCAAGTATGGATAGAAAAAACATGCTTTGACATCTAGTCAATAAATCATATTACCTCAGCCAACTCTTCAACTGTGACAGACTTATTCTTTTCTAGAAGCTCAGCCCAAGCATATTCAAGTAGAGATGGGTCCTGTTGCATATCATCCAGAATTTAGTAATCAACAAATGTAAAAGGTTTATAAATTTGGATTATCTGTTACCATCGCCATTGTGGAACACTGGAACTGACCATATTATCCTGAGCCTTTATTGCAAAATCTGCGATATCTGCTTGGTCAAAATTATCAATACCAGGAACAATATATGTCACTTGCTGCAGTTTGATGGAAGAAGTGACACCATTCTTCAGCCCAACAAAACAAACAAAAAGTTAGATAACACAAAATCCAGCAATATTTAGCATTTATAATAATGCAAGAAGATCCAAAACCTAGCAACCTATTAAACATGCCGCATTATGTTGTTTCTACTAGAACCTGATCAGAAACCATCCAGTTCTTCTTGCCATCAGGTCTCTGAGCTACTGCTAGCAATACTCTATCAGAATCCTTCTTGAATTCCAAAAGCAACCCTTTTTGCAATGAACGGTTCACAAGTCTATCTTCAACAAGCTCTTCATTCAACAATCCAATGCTGCCAAATAGATAAAAAAATTAATAACTGAAGAAATCAGAAAGCTAGGAAATACCAGATCAACCTTTATACAAAAATTACGATTCATGATTTCTATGGCAGTTGTTTCAAATGTTTCAGGGAAGTTAAAAGTTTAAAACCACGAGACCTTATTAACAATTTTCCTGTAAACAGAACAAAAAATTAAGCAGCAACTTAAAAGTTGAAAGGTAACATTTTCAAAATTTGGATAAAATTACTTATTCCTTCTCAAAACTTTCTTGACAGAAGTTTCTCAAAAAATTGTTCAACTGCTAACTTTTCACTGTTCCTTTAAAATACAATAAAAACACCACCATTTTTGGGGCCTTGAATATGAAGCAGGCTTTTGTTTGTATATTCTTTAAACTACAAACCATAGTTATTATGGGAAAAATTACTTATTGTTAGGATTTCAAAATATATAAAACAGAAAATATACTGCACTTGGAAAAAGAACAGCATTTTCTTCTAAACCATTAGTGCCTTTGTATTATAAGGATTCTATTACATAATTTATTTCAACCAATTAACAACATTTGTTCCATTCATATCGTGATACTACAAATACGATTGTCAGAGTTGAGAAAGTAATAAGATCAAGAGTTTAAAATAAGTTAGTCACTAAAATTAATGCATAACTAAATACATGAAATGTCCTTAATAGAAAACATAATGTCTCTATATTTTTAAACTAATTTTCTGAATACAGTAATGCTGTAAGATATCAAAATGTTGTCTTGGTTTAAAACAGAAAGGTACCAGAAATATAAAGACCATATCTAGGAGTAACCATGGAATTGTGTAAGATACTAAACCTACTTGATTTGTATATCAACATCATATAAAATAGTCCTTTTATTTTACAGAGTTTCTGGGCAGTTAGAGGTGCAAAACTAATAGCTTAATAAAATTTAATCAGTTCTAAGTGAATGCTAAGGTTGACTAGAGACTCATGTGTTCTATGATGGATAATTTTTTCACACTATTAGATTTATCTAATCCTCACAATAATATTGGTTCACACTAATATGCGTGGCTTTCTCAAGCATGTTTCCTTCTGTTGCCAACCTCTTCATGCTCAGAAGTGTTTCCTCGTGGTAAGAACTTCACCTCTGCTATAATTATAAAAATAGGGAGCAGATCCTATATATTTAAGAATATCTAAATTATATATGTAATATTAAAAACATGTTTATTTATTCTCGTATCATATCTTTATTATTAAAGGATATTAAATCCTCTCTATTTTATTGATTTCTTTTATCAATATAAATAAAGCCTTCATATTGTCGGAAACACATGGTTTCATTTCAATGTCTCTCTTTCTTAAGAAAATCTCTTCTAACACCACATCAACCACTGGAACAGATTCTCCCATCTTTTGTAATCATATTATTAGCACTAAGATGAACAGGTCTAACTTCCACGTGGGCTTTTGAAATCAGGTTATAGTTAAGGGGGTTGGGCAGCAAATCTCATCTCACTACAACTACTGAATGTGTTCCTACTAAACAATGTCACTTTCATGAGTTTAATGATGGTTATAACTAGTTCACATGGCTTTCAACTTCTCCATGCGCCACAAGTGCTTCTTGAACGTGTAATAATGAGTTTTTCCTTAAATTTAGGAACTACCATGTCTCTCCCTAATTTCAAGGAACCACCCATGTGTAAAGATTAATTATCAGTTAACTAAGTGTTAAACATATGATTAGTTGAGTTAACTTTAGCTTAAGTAGTTTATGTTTACATTTGGATTTTCTAAATTTTCTAAACACATGTTGGGTGTTTTTTCATCTTCTAGGTTGTGACGTTCTCTTTATAAAGAAGCTTGTGCCTCTTGTAAATCACTCTTGAAGAATATATGAAATCCTTTTGTGAGATATATCTGTGTGGGTGTTGAGAGAGCTCTTCTCTTGTTTCAGTTCTTATCTTGAAAATTTTTTTCAAGTGACGAATCTTCTTGCAATTATCCTTTAAGAGACATCTTGAAGGTGGTGTGTTTTTACACCCTTTCAATTCTCAATCCAGTTTCTATTTTATTTTGCAAATTGTTCCTGTTTTACATTTTTTTTTCTTGAGTTGCAAAAATAATCACCATGGAACCCATGATTTCTCAACCTTTCAATGTTCTTCCATGGAGTTTCTCTTTTCCAACACCTTTTGAGTTCATCAAGATTCTACCATCCTCTTAAGGATTACATCACACCAAGTGATAAACGCTCCACTTCAAGACTTCAGGATATTGTGTATTTGTTGGAGGTAATTTCATATCGTGGAAAGGTAAGACACAAAATGTTTCGGCAAGATCAAGTGTAGAAGCAAAATACATGCAATGGTGATAGTCACGTGCGAACTCATATGGCTAAAACAACTTTTCAAAAGAAATTAAATTTGAAAACGACAAAAAAAGAGCCTTTCACGGTTTAACGACCTCCATCATCGAGGGTTGCTTCCAAGGCCTCACTAGCTTACAAAGCCTTTGTATGACAAACAACATCATACTTGCTCCTTGGGCGATTGCCTTTCCCACTACCATGTTTGAAACTGTTACTTTTCACTGGGCAACAAGGTTCAAATTAATTTAATGCTCTCTTGTTATGGAGAGAATGTGATGAAGTTGATATCAAAACGTTTTTAGTTAGTTGTTTATACATAAAAGAGCTTGCAGAAAAACTAATTTGGTTTCTTTTTATTTATTTTGTCAGAAGTGCTTAGGGAGATGAAAAAAACTTTATCCAAACATGCCGTATGATTCGAGTCTACAATTTGAAGGCACAGACAGAGTTGTTTACACGATTTGAAATAGAAGATAAGGCAATAAACCTTGCTAGGGAGAGAGTAGTAGAGTACCTGGAAGCCGCGGCGGAGACGCGCTTGTGGCGGCTTCTGCGCGCGGCACGGAGCTCTTCCATGACACTGTCGAAGACGGAGTGGATGGAGCGGGCGTGGGTTTGGGAGGCATGGCGGAGGGAGCGAGAGCAGCGGTAGCGAGAGGAGAAGAGGCGGAGGGCGGAGGAGAAGACGGACGGAGGGGGAGGGCGGAAGAGGGAGCAGGTGGCGACTGCTCGAACGGCCATGATAAAAGAGAGCTTCAGAGAAGCATGGGTGGAGAGAGTGGTATTGTTTTGTCTTCTGTGGCTGAGTGGCGCAGATTCAAGTAAGTTTGGGTTTTATATCTTAGTTTTCTAGAATCGTGTCTTTAAATGGACTGCTTCTTCCTGCACCTCCATATCATCTTCCTGCACCTCCATAATTTTCAAAATTCCAATAATAGACATGAGGAAATTACAAATTTAACCCTGCTGCTATAAAAGAAGGTTTTCCA